>JAABUS010000521.1_pt1 | contig 96079 bp, 66 predicted proteins | sample 5560161 | NCBI WGS metagenome assembly JAABUS01 (sample SAMN10711885, study PRJNA513376) | rock metagenome | isolation source: Antarctica rocks | place: Antarctica: Victoria Land, Trio Nunatak nord | collected 2016-01-04
CATAGCAAAGACTTAAATTAAATTATTTATTAATACCAAAAAGATTTACTGATTAACATCTATTAGCTCCAATAGCAAACCCTATAAATAAAAAAGAGGTTGCCTCATTCTTTTGAGACAGCCTCTTAAAACAATATGAATATAACTTGAAAGAAAACTAAATTTTCAAGTAGTTTTTGGTTAAACCAATAATCTTACTTAAAATCATCTTCCGTCAGATCGTCTTCAAAATTCATTTCACCAAAGTTCATCATGCTTCCCATCAGGTCTTTGAACTGAATTTTACCATCCAGCATTTTTTTGCTAATGAGTGAATAGCTTGATAAACCATGCAGCACAAACTCCATCAGCAAAGCATTTTCTTTATCTTTTGCCTGCGGAAAATATTTTTTTACAAAAGCATTTAAACCGTCTACTTTGTACAAAGCATTAAATTTGTTGGCATCTGTGCTGTCAAGCAAAAGATCGAGATGATTGCCGCCATCAAACCACCGGATGATGGCTTTATATGGATTTTCATCTTCAGACGACCTCGTTTGCTGGCTTGCCTTTCCTGTACTTTTCTTCTTTTTTGCTGCTTCTGGGTTAGGAAAGTACTTAATAAACTGCGTACGGATGGCTTTTTCCAAAAGATTCACGGCAACCTGGTACGGACCTTCCTGTTCACCTTCGTACACCAACTCAATTTTACCGGTTATGGAAGGTATAATGCCGACAAGATCGCTTATCCAAACCTGGGTTTGTTTTTCTCCGTGAATAATGGCACGACGCTCCGCGCTGCTGACAGCATTTTCGTACGCTGCAATGGTGAGTCTGGCGCTGACACCGCTCTTTTTATCAACATACTCATTACTGCGCGCTTCAAAAGCGACTTGTTCTATCAAACGTTTAACCAGGTCGCTGATATTTATTTTATCTAACTGTTCCTGCAGCACGTCAGCTTCCTGTTCGGTAATTTCTAAAGAAGTTTCGATGGTTTTAGGATAGTGCGTGAGTATCTGGCTTTCGATACGGTCTTTCAGCGGGGTGACGATACTGCCGCGATTGGTATAATCTTCAGGATTTGCTGTAAAAACAAACAAAATATCAAGCGGCATTCTTAGTTTAAACCCGCGAATTTGTATATCGCCTTCCTGCAAAATGTTAAAGAGAGAAACTTGTATTCTTGCCTGCAAATCGGGCAATTCATTTATAACAAATATACCGCGGTTGCTGCGCGGAATGATACCGTAATGGATAACCATCTCATCTGCAAAGCTGAGCTTAAGATTAGCGGCTTTTATCGGGTCAATATCACCAATCAGATCAGCAACACTCACGTCAGGAGTAGCCAGTTTTTCACCATAGCGTTCGCTTTTATGCAACCAGTAAATGGCTGTATTTTCTCCCTCTTTAGCAATGACGTCTTTGGAAAATTTGCTCAACGGCTTTAGCGGATCATCATTTATTTCGCTTCCGGCTACCGTTGGAATGTATTCATCTAACAGATCAATCATTTGTCGCGCCATTCTTGTTTTTGCCTGTCCGCGCAATCCAAGAAATAAAATATTATGACGACTCAACAAAGCTCTTTCCGTATCAGGAATTACGGTTTCTTCATACCCGACAATGCCCGGAAAAGTATTTTCCTTCGCTTTTATTTTTCCAATCAGGTTTTCGCGAATTTCTTCTTTTATTGTTTTGCTTTTGTAACCGCTCTTTTTTAACTCACCTAACGTCTTGATTTTTGTAATATCCATTTAAAATTTTTTGGTAATAATTTTTGTTTTTCAATCAAATATTGTTGCCTGACTCCTTAATATTATCAATCCTTCTATATTTTTTGTGCTTACTTCGGCTTATATAGTTGCAATTCTTTTATAAAAGAATAATCATTTAGATTATCAGTGTAAAGGGGAAGCTTATTTTCTATAGCAGTAGCAGCTATTAAAGCATCGTCAATCGAAATTGTATACTCAAGATGGTATTTTTTAATAATCGAAAAAGCTTTGTCACTTATTCTAATATTTACGTCAAATACAAAGTAAGCTTTAATAGCTTTTGAAACTTCAAATTCTCTTTTCTTACTCTTCGCTCCAATCATCAATTCCATTGCTATTATCAAAGACAATCCTAATTCATCCTGGATCGGTGCTAATGATTCCCTTTTTTCTTTATCGCCTCTGAATATTTTGATTACAATATCTGTATCAACTATAATTCCGGGGTTCTCGCCATAGTTTCTTTCGATAAGTTTCAGTATCTAAAGGAATATCTGTCCAGGTACCAAAAAAGTCAAGAGGCCGAGGTTTTGACACTCTTCCTTTATTGCTTATTTTTTTGTTTCCACTGCTTTCAATCACTCCTCCGATTCTCTCTATGAATTCTTCTACGAATTCCACCGCGTTTTCAGGTACATTTATAATCAATTCTTTCATAATTATCGTTAAAAATACTTTTTATCATAATTCCATTTATTTCCTCATAATCCCTCAAAAATCAAATTAATCGTGGTTCTCAGTAAACCGTCTTCCTCTTCCCGCTTTCAAAATCTTTAAATATAAAAGCGCCGAGCTTATCGAGAGAAGCGAAGAAAGCTTTTCCGTTATTAGTTTCTGTAAATTCAGTGACAAACTTTTGCAGATAAGGATCGCTTGCAATCATAAAAGTGGTAATAACTATCTTAAGCTTTTTGCATTGTGCAGCAAGATTAATACAACGATTTACAACTTTTCTGTCTAATCCGAAACTATTTTTATAATAACGTTTTCCAATTTTCAGACAAGTTGGTTTACCATCCGTTATCATAAAAATCTGTTTGTTTGGATTTTTTCTTCTTCTAAGTATATCCATAGCGAGCTCAAGACCTGCAACTGTGTTTGTGTGGTAAGGACCCACCTGCAGGTAGGGAAGATCTTTGATTTCTATCGGCCAGGCATCATTTCCAAAAACCACAATATCTAACGTGTCTTTAGGATATTTTGTAGTGATCAGTTCGCTGAGTGCCATCGCCACTTTCTTTGCAGGTGTAATCCTGTCTTCGCCATACAAGATCATGCTATGGCTAATATCAATCATTAATACAGTGGAAGTTTGAGTCTTAAAATCCGATTCTCTGATCTTCAGATCGTCCTCCTGCATATTAAAGCTTTCAATACCATGATTTATTTGCGCATTGCGGATGCTTTCGGTAAAATCAATCTGCTCCATAGTATCGCCAAATTGAAATTGCCTTGTATCAGAATTGGTCTCATCACCGCCGCCCGGCTTAAATGTAGTATGATTACCTTCTTTTGATTTTTTAAGCTTACCAAAAATTTCTTCAAGACTGCTTCTGCGAATTCCCTGCTCAGTTTTGGCAGTTATAGATATAGTGCCGTTAGCAGGATTTTCATCTATGTAGCCTTTGTCTTTCAGCTCGTCTAAAAAATCACCCATTCCATACTCATCGTTGGTTAAGCCATATTGGTTGTCGAGCTGGTTTAGCCATTGCAAAGCTTCACTTACATCACCATTTGTGTAAGTAAGCAATTGTAAAAATAAATTGAGCAATTGCTCAAATTTCGTTTTCCCTTCTTCATTTGGGTCAAACTTAGTAAATCTGTGTCCTAACATAGCTACAATTTCGTAAAAAAAAGTGATATAATTTAATATAACATATAGTCAATAAGAAAGTTTAACAGTAGAACGTCAGAACCACGATTTACAGGATTAAAAAGGATTATGAGGAAACCAGAACCACGATTTTTAGATTAGCAGGAATTTGAATGAAATTAAATATAAGTCTATAAATATAATGTATGCTATTTAAACTTTTTTGTCCTGCAATTTTTTCTATTCCGGAAAAGCTTTTTTTTGCTGAATAATGATAAAAATGTACAAGAGTGCGACGCAACAAAAGCTTAATAGCAGCAATAAAGCTCAGCACCTAAATAAAAAATTTTAAAAATATTCCTTATTTCATTCTAATTGGTAATAATCCGGTAAAGCGTGGTTCTATTTTCATCCCAATCCCAAACAATCCAATAATCGTGGTTCTATTATTTAGAACTATTGGTATCTGTACTTGTCGCATCAGCTTTTGCCTTGGGCACCACCGGATTTATCATATTACCTCCGCCCGTCTCAGGCGATGGCTTTTTGCCCGAATACATTTGTTCGATGCTGCTTAAAGCCTGCAAATAATCTTCCGCATTCTTTTTATCATAAGCCATATTATCAGCTTTGTTTCCTTCAAGGGAATTATAAAATTTTACCTGCTGCTGCAAATCTTTTCTTACAGAACTCAAAACTTTAGCTGCCAAAGCTTTATCGTCAGAACGGTAGCAAGCTTCTAAAAAGCTCATACTATTGCGGTTGTGCATATTTCCACGGCTGATCATTCCATAAGGAAAATTTTCCTGCAGCATCATTCCGTCGGCTTTGCCAAGCACTTTACGGGCTTCTTCTTTTCTTCCCTTTGCAGATAAATCCATAGAGAGTTCAGCGTAAGCTGTACGGATAGTATTCAAATGGCGACGGTTTTCTTCATCATAATAAACATCGGGAATATTGGCGTTGCCAAAACCGAATTTATTCATCAGCTTGTCTTCCATCCAGTCAGTATTGACCTGCTGTCCCATTACCGGCACCAGCCTGTAACTTAGCCCGTCTTTGCGTAAATACTGTCCGAAACCCAATTCATCAAAAGCGGCTGTAAAATATATAGGACGCTGCCATTTGGCGGCGGCAACCACATTCAAAACAGCTAAATCATTCTTCATGAGCGTTGTCTTTGGAATGTCAAACCTGACCTCGCTTACTACGCTGTCTGTAAGGTTTACCGTACCATTTTTCTTAACAAGATTTACATCAACCGGCACTGACACTTTTTTAACAGGAAAAGAATTAATCATGTCGCTTCCCCCTGCAGACACCATTTTAGCAGGATCATCGCTGCCGACGTAATTTTTCATCAGGTCGTACAAATCAAAATACTGATTGACCGGCAAACCTGATTTATCATTATACCTTATGTAGTCTCTTTTGCGTCCCTGTATCTGGTCTGCAGACCAGATGACATCAATAGCAGGGCTCTGATTCACTTTATAACGCAGCTCGTTTATGTACCAGTCAATACCTAACAGGCTGTAGTTGATAACCCGTATATCCGGTCTTATACCCTCCACCTCCTGCGCATACCAAAGCGGGTAAGTATCGTTGTCACCAAAAGAGAAAAGGATGGCATTGGGCGCACAGCTTTCAAGGTAATCTTTGGCCAGGTCTCTTGCCAGCACTTTTTTACTGCGGTCGTGATCGTTCCACTCCTGTGCTGCCATAAGTACTGGCACGGCAAGCAGGCAAACTACAGTAGCAAGGTTAGTTGCTATGGTTCCGGTGAGTGCTTTAGACAGCCATTTTCTTACCTGTAATACGCCAAGGCCAATCCATATTGCAAAAGCGTAGAAAGAACCTACGTAAGCATAATCCCTTTCACGAGGCTGGTTGCCCGCCTGGTTAAGGTATAAAACGATGGCCATTCCTGTAAAGAAAAACAACAGAAAGACAATAAATGTATCTTTTTTGTCAGTTTTGTATTGATAAACTACGCCAAGAATGCCAAGAATGAAAGGCAACAGGAATAAAGTATTATGCGCTTTATTATTTTTACTGCTGTCTGGCATTAAGCTCTGATCGCCATATAAAGTATTGTCAATAAAAGGTATTCCTGTTATCCAGTTGCCGTCCCTTACATTGCCTGCAAAAACGCCCTGCACATCATTTTGCTTGCCAGAGAAGTTCCACATAAAGTACCGGAAATACATCCAGTATGTCTGGTAGGCCAAAAAGAATTTTATGTTGTCGCCAAAGTCAGGATCTCTTTCATAAGTGCCGTCCTGCTGTTTACCAATTCCTAAAAATTGTGCATAATAGTCAGCATGATTCTGATCGTTGCTTGCATCCCACACCCTTGGAAACAGCATCATTTTATCAGGTTCATAAACATAATGCCCGTCTTTTCCGTTTTCAATATAATGCCCGTCAGCTTTAATATATTTGGTAGAAGTTTCTTTGTAATCAACGGGTTGGGCGGTAAATTTCTGACCATAAATCAAAGGAAAATCACCATATTGTTCGCGGCCAAGATAGCCAACCAAACTCATAGGATTATCCACATTGTACATATCTACTGCAGGATCTGCGTTGCTGCGGATCATAGTAGTGATGTAAGTGCTGTAGCCAATAAGCATAAACGCAACAGACCACAGACCTAACCGGAGAAAGTCATGGTTACTCTTTTTTGCCGTCTTTAATCCGTACCAGATTGCTGCCGCAAGCAAGAGAAAGAAAATAATAAAACCACTGAAGAAAGGCAGGCCAAGATTGTTAACGGTAAACCTGTCGAACATGCCTGCACCTTCTATCGTATATTGAATAACTGCTTTTTGCACAAATCCCGTAATCACGCAGCCTATCAGGAAAGCCCACATAACACCTTTTGTTGTGGTCTTGTAACGCTTATAATAATACACTATTACTATCGCCGGGATGGTCAGCAGGCCCAGCAGGTGCACACCGATAGAGAGACCCATCATAAAGAAAATAAAAATAATCCACCTGTCTGCATTAATGCCTGTCTGCTCTTCATGATCTACGGCATGCTCCCATTTTAAAATAGCCCAGAATACAATGGCGGTAAAGAAAGAGCTCAATGCGTATACTTCGCCTTCCACTGCAGAATACCAGAAAGAATCGCTGTAGGTGTAGGCAAGTGCGCCTACTGCACCGGCTCCCATTATTGCAAAAATTTCGTTGTTGGTTAAAGCTGTGCCTGCTTTCTGTACAGCCTTGCGGGCAAAATGAGTAATTGTCCAAAAAAGGAAAAGAATGGTAAAACCGCTGGCGAGAGCGCTCATTATATTCACCGCTTTAGCAGCAGTCATAGGATTATCGCCAAAAAGTATAATAAAAAACCTTCCTATCAAAACAAACAAAGGAGCACCCGGCGGATGAGGAATCTGTAACTTGAAAGCACTGCTGACAAATTCGCCGCAATCCCATAAGCTACCGCCTGCCTCTGCGGTAAGAATATAAGTTGCCGAGGCAATAATACAAACAATCCATCCAACAATGTTGTTGATCCTGTTGAAATTCATCTGGTTTTTAATTTTTAGAAAAGAAAGATGGAAAAACGGCCTGCTGATAGCATAAACGTATTCCGTAACTCAATAGGGTTTTGGTTTTTTTAAAAGACTGGCAAACCTAACTGAAAAAGTGGAAAATTGAAAATTGAAAATTTAAGGTTATTTTCTTTTTAACCTTCATTTGGCAAAAGCTCTTTTTTACGTGATAAAATTCCTGTTTACAATAAAGGTTTTTTTGAAATAAAATTTTGAGCGCTAAAAAATCCAGGCTGACGCAATGAAACGCAGAGGATAAACAAATACCTGCATAAATATAGAACCAAAAGCATTTAAATTTCAAACATTTTATAATCATTCAATTTGTATCTTCAATATTTATTATCCTGATATTAAAATGAATTTCCATAAAATACTGCTGCTGTCTTTACTTATTTTTTCTTATCATACTGTTTTTTCTCAAAAACACCAGTCCGTTATTTCAGGAAAAGTGCTGAACGAAAACGATCATCCTCTGTCGAACGTTACTGTCAGCGTTTTAAGTAAGGAAAAAGGAACCACGACAAATGATTCAGGAAAATTCTCAATAACGGTTGCTGCCGGGAAGCCTTTCGCACTTGTTTTTTCTTACACAGGATACAAAACATATCAGCGCAATTTTAATTTGGTTGAAGGTGAACATGAAAGCGTGACTGTAACCTTACAGCAACAGCAAAATGTATTGCAGGGAGTGACGGTAACCGACAACCGGCCAAGAACCGAAGCCGGACGGATAAACATTGACCCGGAAAAAGCTTTGCTTAATCCCTCTCCTTTAGGAAATATTGAAAGCCTTATAAAAATTTTTACCGGAAGCAACAACGAGCTGACGAGCCAGTATAATGTGCGGGGCGGCAGCTACGACGAAAATTTAATTTATGTAAATGATTTTGAAGTCTTCAGACCCTATCTTGTACGCAGCGGGCAGCAGGAAGGATTGAGTTTTATAAACCCGGAAATGACGGCAAACGTAAAGTTTTACAACGGGGGTTTCCAGGCTAAGTACGGCGATAAAATGAGCAGCGTTCTCGATATAACTTATAGAAAACCTGTAAAATCCGGTGGTTCTGCATACGTAGGTTTGCTGGAGCAAGGCCTGCACCTGGAAGGAACTGCAAAAAATAATAAGCTGACTTATCTGTTAGGTTTTAGAAACCGGAGCAACAGAAACCTGCTGAGCAGCCAGGAAACCAAAGGAAATTATATACCGTCGTCTTATGATGTGCAGGCGCTCGTTACTTACCAGCCAACTGCAAAATGGCTGCTGGAAGTGTTAGCTAATGTTTCTAAAAGTAAGTTTACGCTGTATCCTGAAGAAAGTAAATTATCATCGGCCGTTTTCTCTCCGCTGTTTACCCAAAATCTTGCTTTAGATATTTTTTTCGAAGGACAGGAAAAAGATGAATATCAAACAAATATGATAGGATTCTCAACAACGTGGCAACCACGCAAAAACTTCCGGTTAAAAGGTATGCTTAGCCGTTTTGAGAATGACGAGGCAGAAAACATTGACATTACAGGCGCGTATCTTTTCGGCGAAAGAAATTTTGATAAAAGCGAGGCAACGTATGGTTTAATTGTAAATCCTTTGGGCGCAGGTGTTTACCAGAACTTTTCAAGAAATAACTTAAATATTCAATTGTACAATGCCTCTGTGAAAGGAAGCATTGACAAGGGAAAACATTTTATACAATTCGCTAACAGCATAGAAAGTCAGAAGATAAAAGACCGGCTAAACGAATGGGAATACAACGACTCTGCCGGCTACTCGCTGCCTTATTCTCCAAATATTTTACAATTAAATAAAGTACTAAAAAACAATGCTGACTTGACTATTTATCGTTTCAGCGGTTTTTTGCAGGATAACATTCAATTCAAAGACTCTTCCGATTTTACATTGCAGCTTGGTGTGCGTTATAATTATAATACTTTGAATAATGAATTTTTGCTGTCCCCACGGGCAGGGTTTTCATTTAAACCAAAAACATGGCAAAAAGATATTATTTTTCGTGGTTCAGCAGGCATCTATGATCAGCCGCCTTTTTATCGTGAGCTGCGTCGCTATAACGGAACACTTAATGAAAATCTAAAAGCGCAAAAAAGCTGGCAGGTAAGCGGCGGCTTCGATTACAATCTGAAGCTTTTGCAAAGACCTGCAAAAATAACAACAGAACTGTATTATAAAGGAATGACAGACGTAGTTCCTTATGATATTGACAATGTGCGGCTGCGTTATTTTGGAGAAAACATGGCTAAAGCCTACGCGGCAGGCGCCGAAGTAAGGTTATTTGGTGAGCTGGTCAAAGATGCAGAAAGCTGGGTCAGCCTTGGTTTTATGCGCACAAGAGAAAACCTGGATAACGATCATTATTACAATTATACCTTAAATGCCCAAAATAAACCCGTTGACAGCACGCTTGTAAATGTTGGTTACCTGCGTCGCCCGACTGACCGTATGATTACTTTTGGCATGTTTTTCCAGGATTACTTAAGCACCAATAAAAACTTCAGGGTTTACCTGAATACACTTTACGGAAGCAATCTTCCCTACAACATTCCGGGAAATGTGAAATACAGAAATGCCCTGGTGATTGATCCTTATATACGCGTTGACCTTGGCCTCAGCGCTTTGCTGCTTGACTCTGATAAATCTAACCGTCGCAGCCATAGTCCCTTTAAAAGTTTTGAAAACATCTCTGTTGCTCTTGAAATTTTTAACCTGATTGACAGGCCAAATACTATCAGTTATTTGCTTATTAAAGATTTTGCAAATAATACATTTACATTGCCAAACCGGCTTACGCCGAGATTGTTGAATTTGAAGCTGATAGCGAAGTGGTAGTGGTGGTTTGATAAGTCTAAACGGGAGTCAGCGTAAGCATCGAAAAGAACATTATATTTGTTTCAATAATATGAAGATAAAAAGTTTGAATATTGATTCTTACAGGCATTTGCAAAATGTAAACTTTGATTTTACTTACCCCGAAGGACATGCAAAAGCAGCTCAACCACTAAATAAAATTTGCATTATAGGCCAAAGCGCAACTGGAAAGACAAGTATTTTGGAATTAATAAAGAGTAGTATCAATAAATTGAATTCAATTCAAGTTATTGATGGAAAATATTTGAGGGACTATTTTAATTTAGATTTTAGCGGCCAATTAGAATATTTACAGAATGACAAGATATTAAAAATAAATCAGGATACAATAATCCAAAATGAACAAGAGCTTCAAAATATGCCAGAAAGCGGCGCTGGTGGTTCGTTAGTAAAACTGCTGAATGACGGATTAAAATTATTGTATTTAAGCACTGAAATTATTTCAAGGGAAGCCATAAATATTTTTAATCAAAATCCTATTAATATCCTAACTGAATTATCGACAGAAAAATATGCAGGGCTTTCAAGAAAATTTAATGACACCAATTATATTTATGAATTTGGGCAAGATGTAAACGCAGAAATTTGGTTTTCTTTATTATACAAAATACTTGATTATAGAAAAAGGTTTACTCAAATGGCTTCTGAATTAATTAATAAGGGGGCAATTGCTGATTTCGCGAAACTAAATAAGCATTATGCTAAATGGTCTGAAACTAATGAAAACCCGCTTATTTCATTTGCAAATTATTTTAATCCTATTTTAAAGAAGTTGAATTTAGAAGTTGATTTAATCAATACAGAGTATTCTATTCCAATCAAATCAGGGTATAATGAGGAAATAATACCGGTTTCAAGCCTAAGCACAGGTACAAAAGGGTTATTGCTGTCAATGTTTCCTTTATTTGAGTTGGATACAACTGACAGCATGATTCTTTTAGACGAACCAGAAAGATCACTCTTTCCAGATATTCAAATTGATTTAATCTCACATTATCAAAGACTCGCGCCAGATGCTCAGTTTATAATAGCTACCCACTCTCCTTTTATTGCAGCAGCCTTTGAGCCGGAAGAAAGGTTTATTTTATATTTTGATGAAAACGGAGAAGTAGCTGTTCGTAGAGGAAAATCCCCGATAGGTGATGATCCGAATGATATTTTGAGAAATGATTTTAAAGTTGATTACTATAATCAGTTTGGAAAGAAGGCGTACAGAGATTATTTAGAGTTAAAAATGAAGGTTAAGCAGGAAACTGAACCAAAAAAGAAGGAAGAACTTATTGTTGAATTAGCTGAATTAGGTGATAAATATAATTTTTAATGCGGAGAGTTATTAAGTACGCTGACTCTAAAATAATAAATGAGAAGCTAAATTATATTCAAGGCAATTCAGCAAACAACAGAAAAATTAGAAATATTTTATTTGAAGAACAAAAGAAATTTTGTGCTTATACAGATGAATGTTTTAGCAGAACAGATAAAGGAGATATTGAACATTTTGATCCGACATTAAAAAATACTGCAAAGGATAATTACTATAATTGGTTTTTAGTAAAGCATCAATGGAACAAAGAAAAAAGTAATAGATGGAAAACATATCAGCCAGTACTTCATCCTACTGCAGAAGATTTTGAAGAAAGGATTATTTATGATGGAGGAGATTACATTGCTAAAGCCTCAGACGAAGAAGCTAAAAACGTTATCAAATTATTACAATTAGATGATCCGGATTTAGCAGATGAAAGAAAACAATATATTGAAAGGAAGAAAAAAGAAATAAAAGACACTGAGCAAGACCCTTTTTCCTTCTTTTCTATTTTAATCAAAAAAGATAGATGTCGGGTATCTTATTTAAGAGCTATCAAAGAAGAATTTGGCGTTGATATCTGGGAAATCCTAAGTTAATGATTAAGTTACTACTGTTTCTAATGTTCACATAGATAAGTTTTATCCCTTTGTAGCTTTACGAACGAACATAAGTCTCAAAATCGCCAGCTAATCTTCAAAACTTGCTTGGTCGAATCCAACACTTTAAATCTGTCATCAATTCTGTGCCCGACGATCCAAATAATTTTCTTATTCATTTCCAAAATCCATACATTTTCTTTATCCGTTTTTGACAGCTTTTGGTCAATAAAGAATTTACTGAGCTTTTTCTTTTTTTTCATTCCCAAAGGGTAAAAATAATCGCCTTGTTTCCATTTGCGCAGCAAAAGAGGAAAAGTTATTTCAGCAAAATCCAATACGGCGATGTTGTTTGAAGAAGGTATCTGAAAAGCAGAAGAATCAATTAATTTAAAACTTAATTCTCCATTGCTAAAAGTTACCTTTTCATCTGTTTCTTCGATTAAAATATTTGCAGCTTCTGTTGTTTGCTTTGGAGAAATAATCAGCCAATTTCTGTTTTTTATAATTCTGTAAGAAGACGATGAAATATATTTGCCTGTTTCGCTTTCGAGTAAATCAACTGCTTCCTGCACCTGGCTTGAAGTAAAACCGAAATCTTTAATGATCTCATAAACAATTGTTGAAAGCGGTGATGTTTTCTGCAACTTCAATACAGGGATATGCACTTCATTTCCTTTTACTTCAAGCAACTTTCTTTTATGTAATTCAATTGATTGTTTGTACAATTCTTCAGCTTCGGTAAATCTCTGAATATTATTTAAAAGATTATCCTCAACATTCGGATAAATTTCTTTTAACAACGGAATGATATTATGCCTGAAAAAATTGCGGGTATATTTATCAGAAAGATTAGAACTGTCTTCAACAAAAGGCAATTTTTTTTCTTTTGCGTAAGCAAGCAACTCTTCTTTTTTGGCAAATAATAATGGCCTGATTATTTTTCCCTGAACAGGCAAAATTCCATGCAATCCTGAAATGCCTGTTCCTTTAAAAAAGTTCATCAGCAAAGTTTCAATATTATCATTTGCATGATGAGCGGTGAGAATGCAGCGAGTTGCAGGTTGCAGGTTACCGATTGTGAGTTCTTCATTGAACATTGAATATTGATTATTGAACATTGAATATTCCCCGGAAATTATTTCATTAAACCAATTATAGCGCAGTTCCCTTGCGGCCACCTGTATTGAAACTTTTTTCTCTGAGGCATATTTCTCAGTTTCAAACTTTTTTACCAAGACTTCTTTATTATATTTTTCGCCTAAGCTTCTTACAAATTGTTCATCTCTTTCACTTTCGGCTTCTCTCAATTGAAAATTGCAGTGTGCTATTACAAAATCATACCCTGCTGCAAACATTAAGTCACATAAAACGACACTATCCACTCCCCCGCTTACGGCTAACAATTGTTTTTGTTGCTTTTGGATAGATAAGAATTGTTTGAGACGCTGAATAAAATTCTCCCGTAAATTCATCATAAAACAAAACGTGAATGATTATTTGATTAGATAATGTTGATAAAAGGGAAAGAATAACTAAAGAGATAGTTGTATATAACTAAATTCTTAGTTACTTTTGTTTCGCCACTCCGAATAAAATTTCAAACATAGTAAGTTTATTTTCAATCATGCGTAAAATTATTTTTATCACTATATTTATACCGCATTTTTTTACCAAAGCCTTTGCACTAAGTTCCCCCAAAGGAAAAATTACACATAGCATTTCTCAGAAGTCTTTGATTTTTACTGCTATTATGAGAGCTGCAACTATCTTCTTTTTGTTTTTTTCTTCTGCTCTGTGGTCACAACAAATAAGAGGGAAAGTGATAGACAGTGCTTCGCAAAAACCGCTTGCAAAAGCAAGTGTTTTTATCAATAGTACATCAATTGGTACGACTACCAACGAAAAAGGAGAGTTTTCGATTGATAAATCTTCTTCAGGTAAATTTGATTTAGTGATATCATTTGTTGGATATCAAACTTTACTTACAAACATTTCACTGCCTGAAAATAAGTTTCTGATATTTAATCTTAAGCCGAAAGATGATATGTTAGCAACAGTTGTTGTACGCAGCTATGAAAAGAACGGCTGGAAAAGATGGGGCTTTCTTTTCACCAACCGCTTTATAGGCACTACTGCGCTTTCTGATGATTGTAAAATAACCAATCCAAAAGACATTCGCTTTTCATATTCAGAAAACGAACGCATTTTGAGAGCTTATTCAGTCAAACCTTTAACTATAATAAATAAGGCGTTAGGCTATAAGATTGAATACGATTTAGAGGAATTTTATTATGATATGAACTCAGACATGCTGCTTTATTTAGGGTATCCTCTTTTTGCTGAGCTGGATGGAAGCAAATCCAAACAAAGACGCTGGCAGAGGCTAAGGCAACAAACGTATCAAGGTTCACTGCTGCAATTTATGAGAGTGATTAACCAAAACAAGATTGAACAGGCAGGTTTTCAGATAAGGCATTTAGTAAGGAATCCTAATAAGGAAAAAGAAAGGGTAAAGCGTATCTGGAAATATTATTCGGCGGGAAATCTTAAGTTGCCCCAGGACACTATAAACAGCTATAAAAGAATATTGGACCAAAATGATTTTATCGACATATTATATCCTCAGTTTTTAACTTACAACAGTATTGCCAAATTTATAGATACTGATAACATAGCAGTAAATTTTAAAGACTATTTATACATTACTTATCCTAAAAAGAAAGCAGCAGTAGAATATTTTGCACAAAATTTCAATGCAAGACGTGATAGTTGCATAACTGCATTAGTAACTCTTAACAGTGCAGATTCCATAATTGTTACAAATTCAGGAAGTTTTTATAATCCTACTAATTTAATAATGAGCGGCTACTGGGGCTGGTCAGAAAAAATTGCCACAATGCTTCCATTTGATTATAAACCTTATAAAGAAAATCTATAAGTTTGTTCTTAAAAAAATCACCATAAAGTATTCAAAAAAAGTAAATTATAAAAGTTTAAATTCTCGACGCAGAAAAGAATGTAATAATTAATAAATTACAATTAACCAACCTCCCTTTCTCCAATTGCGTTCCTCCGTTTAAAAGCAGGCTTCTTCTCTCTCCACCCTTTTAGAGCTGTGGCTTCTTCACCTCCTTTGCCCACGTGTCTTTTAAAGAAACTGTCCTGTTAAAAACAAGCTTATCTGCCTTACTCCTTTCATCAACACAAAAGTACCCTTTTCTTAAAAACTGGTATCTTTCTCCGGGCTCTGCTTCTGCAAGAGCCGGTTCAATAAATACTTTTGGAAGCACCTGTAAGCTGTCGGGATTAAGGTATTCTTTAAAATCTCCTTCTTCCAAAGCTGGGTTTTCTACTTTAAAAAGCCGGTCATACAATCTTACTTCTGCGGTTAAAGCCTGTGACACACTTACCCAGTGAATAGTTCCTTTTACCGTCATTCCGCTGTTATCGCCTCCGCTCCTGCTTTCCGGTAAATAGTCTGCATATATTTCTGTTACTTCTCCAGCCTCATCTTTTTTAAAACCTGTGCATTTTATAATATAAGCATATTTTAAACGCACAGTTAATCCAACGCCTAACCGAAAGAACTTTTTTGAAGGATTTTCCATAAAATCTTCTTTTTCTATCCATAGTTCTTTAGAAAAAGGTATCGCTCTGCTCCCGCCGCCATCTTCTGCTTCAGGATTGTTTTCGCCCTGCAATTCTTCTGTCTGCCCATCAGGATAATTGGTAATGATTAACTTTACAGGGTCGAGCACAGCCATGCGGCGTGTGGCATTTTTATTTAAGTCTTCACGTATACAAAACTCAAGCAGGCTTACATCTATCAGGTTTTCTCTTTTTTGCACGCCTATTTTATCGCAAAAAACGCGAATGCTTTCAGGCGTGTATCCCCGCCTTCTTAAAGCTGAAATAGTGGGCATTCGCGGGTCATTCCAGCCGTCTGTTATTTTATCATTTACCAACTGCAGCAGCTTGCGTTTGCTCATAACTGTGTAGGTCATATTCAGCCTGGCAAACTCAAACTGGTGACTTGGAAAAATCTCCAGCTTTTCTATAAACCAGTCGTATAACTCGCGGTGCGGAATAAACTCAAGCGTACAAATAGAATGCGTAATATGCTCTATGCTATCGCTTTGCCCATGGGCAAAATCATACATCGGGTAGATGCACCATTCATCTCCTGTGCGGTGATGCGCTGCATGTTTTATACGATACATCAGCGGGTCGCGCATGTGCATATTAGGGCTGCTTAAATCAATTTTAGCCCGTAATACCTTTTCGCCGTCTTTATATTCACCTGCTCGCATCCGGGCAAATAAATCAAGGTTTTCTTCTATGCTTCTGCTACGGTATTCATTGCCTTTTCCTGGTTCGGTTGGCGTACCTTTTTGCGCAGCAATTTCTTCTGGAGTGCTGTCGTCTACGTAAGCCAATCCTTTTTTTATCAGCTTAACTGCATATCCATATAAAGTCTCAAAATAGTCTGAAGCATACAATTCATTTGACCATTCAAACCCGAGCCATTTTATGTCTTCTTTTATACTATCCACATATTCAATATCTTCTTTTACCGGGTTGGTGTCATCAAAACGAAGATTGGTTTTGCCGCCATATTTTAAAGCAAGACCAAAATTGAGGCAAATGCTTTTTGCATGACCAATATGCAAATAGCCATTAGGTTCCGGTGGAAAACGGGTAATAATATTTGTATACTTTTCGCTGTTAAGGTCAGTCTCAACAATATCTTCTAAAAAATTAAGGCTCTTTTCTTCTGTCTTTACTTTTTCTGCACTCATATTCTTGTATTATCTGCAAATTTACGAATTTGGCTTTCCAGTTCAGAAAAACAAAACATCATAAATTCTTATTAAAACCTGGTTTTTTATTACATTCTCTTTTGCCGCTTGTCACTTTTTACATTTAATCCCGTCTTGTAGTTTAATTCTTTTACACAGAAATTAAGTAATATGAAAACAATTATAACCGAATGCATGGTTTCTGTTTTACAAATAAAAGTGAAATCTGAGCTCTGTATTATTCAAATAATGAATAAGAAATCTGTCACAACGCTTCAAAGCATTATCATAAGCATGGCAAATTAAAACAGGGAAAATCGCCTGTTATTTCGCCGGGTTGTATTCGTACACTGTATATCCCCACGGTTCAATCATCCATTCTTTACTGCTAAGCGGCTCTTTAGTTCCTGCAAAAACATTCATTGGGTTTCCATATAATGTTTTATCCTGTACTTTTATTGTTTGTTCTTTGTTTGAAAAGTTAAGGATGACAAACACTCTCTTTCCTGCTTTTGCCCTTGTATATGCGTACACTGCACTGCTGTCGCCCACATTCACTTTTTTAAATGCCGCATCGGGAGAAAGGGCTTCATTTCTCTTTCGGAGTGCAAGAAGAGTTTTATAAAAAGATGCTCTTTGAAGCTTACTGAAAGTAATTGTATCTTTTTCGAAAAAAGAAATAGCTCTCAGAATTGGCTCTTCCTGGCCGCTGTAAATTAAAGGAACACCTCTTGCCATAGTCTGTGTAAAAACCGCAAAAGGCGCATAAACCGCGCCGGGAAAACTTCCAAAATCAGCCTTGTTCCAGCTATTTTCATCGTGGTTGCTGGTGAAATACAGTTGAAGGGTATTAGAAGGATAAATAGTATAAATTTCATTTTTTACACTGTCGAGTGCAAATGCAGGCCTTTCACCTTTTGCCACTTTCTCCATCATGTGAAACATGTGCCAGGGATAAACAGCATCGAAACCATTTTTTGGCAAATATGCACTGTCACCTTCGGCAAGCATAAAAATGTTTTTCATTTTCTTTAGCTGTCCAATGCATTTGCTCCAAAATGAACCAGGCACATTCCATGCTACATCACACCTGAATCCGTCTATTTCGGTATTGGTAATCCAGTATTTCATAGCCGCCATCATGCTATCCTGCATCACTGGATTCTTATAATCTAACTGGCGTGTGTCAGTCCAGTCAAACATTACAGCAGCTTTGCCCGAACTGTCTTTTACAAAAAAATCAGGGTGTTCCGTAAGCCAGCGATTATCTGCGCCGGTATGATTTGGCACCCAGTCAATAATAACCTTCATTCCCTTGCTATGAATGGTTTTTACTAACTGTTTCCAATCAGATAAAGAACCAAATTCAGGGTTTATGGCTGTATAATCAGAAACTGCATAATAGCTTCCTAACGTGCCTTTTCTATCCACTTTACTTATCGGGTTAATCGGCATAAACCACAACGTTTGCACGCCCATTTGTTTTAGCCTGACAAGATGTTTGGCAAATGCATTAAAAGTTCCTTCCGGGGTGTATTGACGCACATTCACTTCGTAAATATTTCCCTGCGTAATCCAGTCAGGATGACCGTTGAAAGTGCTGTTTTTTGTATTTTGACAAAAAACCGATTGCAAAACAATTAGCTGAAGAAACACAAAACCAAGAACTTTTTTCATGAAAGGGAAATTTTATGTGCTAAAAATATATAATTAAAATCAGTGCGTATGATAATGGTAAGATTTTTTAAGCTTTTTCTTTACCGCAGAGAACGGGAGAAAAAAACAGAGTCTCGCAGAGATGCGCTTCTTTGCGGCACTTTGCCAGGACTTTGTGTTCCTGACGATTAATTTTTTTTAAATAACTATCATTATGAAATTTTCTCCCGTTGCTCAAAATCCCTTGGAATGGATTGCCTTAAAAACCGGTCTTGTGCCAACACCGCTGGCTTATTCACACTTCGGATTTATGATGAGCAAATTTTTGCTGGAAGCAGTTGATAGAGGTGTATTTGAAGCAATAGGCCATAATAAAGTTTCTCTTGCTCAGATTGCAGAGACGTGCAATTTAAATGAAAAGGCATTAAAAAGTTTATTAGGCGTGCTTGCAACAATGGGATTGATAAAACATAACAACAATACTTTTTTTCTTACAGGAAAATCAAAAAAATGGATTTTAAAAGACAGCCCTGATTCATTGTACTGGCTGATGATGTTTGACAACCGCGTTTGTATGAAATGGATGGATTATGCGGGCACATTTTTACAGACAGGCAAAGGCTTGCAATACCATGATACTTTTAATGAAGAAGAATGGTTTTACTACCAAAAAGCGATGGAAGCGACGGCAACAGCAACGTCAAAAGAAGCAGTGAGAAAAATTCCGGTTCCGGCAGGTGCAGCTGCAATGCTCGATATTGGCGGTGCGCACGGTTTATATTCTGTTGGCTTGTGCAAAAAAAATCCAGGGCTTTCTTCAGTCATTCTTGATCTTCCCTCGGCGGTGGAAAAAGCAGCGCCGATTTTAGAAAAGTATGTAATGGGAGACCGTGTAATGCATCTTCCGGGCAATGTGTTGACGGATGATTTGGGAGAGGAAGTGTACGACATTATTTTAATGGCAAGTGTGGCGCACCATTTTACAACCGAAGAAAATATACTGGTTGCAAAAAAAGCTTTCAGAGCATTAAAACCCGGCGGAGTGTATACGATTATGGAAGTGCTGAGATCAGATACTATAAAATATAATGGAGATATGCTGAGCGCATTAGGTGATTTCTTTTTTGCACTTAGCAGCACATCGGGCATCTGGAGCTTGCAGGAGATAAAACACTGGCAAAAAGAAGCTGGATTTATTTTTTACAAAAAGAATACTTTTTTAACCATTCCAGGTTATGCAGCTATCTCCGCGACAAAAAAGTAAGTAGGTTTTTTTATCCTAAGCATAAAAAAAGATGTTCACTTTATTATTGGTAAACATCTTTTATCTAAATAAATTAAATATCATTTCTGCTGAATAGGTTTATCACTTTCTTCTTCAGGGTCTCCATCTACTTTTTTTCCTTTCAGGTCATCGGTTGTAAAGGTTTTTTTATCACCTTCAGGCGCTTTTTCTTTCATATTAGACTTATCTGCTTTATCGCTTTGTCCAAAATCCTGGTTGTCTTCTGAGAGTGGCATAGTAGTAATTTTAAAGATTATTAAAACAATTGAAATATAAAAACAATTATGCCACCGGGCAGCCAGGTATGGCAAGATTGTACTGTACTTTTTTCTATTCTCTTATTATCCTGCTTTTTATTCAGGTTTCTTTTTAAATTTAAATTTCTCAAATAATTTTTATTGAAGAAAGATATTTCAGAGCTTATACCAGGAATTAATCATACCTGTACTGCAACAATGAATATTATTATTTTACCGTTTTTTTACTTAAATATATTCTTTTGCCAAACATTTGTTTTATCTTTTGCGTATAATAATCTTACTTCTATCGATTTAGAAAAAGGTTCAAATTAATTCTATGATTATTCCAACCAATATAGCACCATGACTAAGTTACACCCTCCAAAATTATTTTACTGTCAAAATCCTCTTTTTGCACCCGAAAAAAATAATATGATGGAAATAAAATCATTATTTGAAAAAGCTGTTGCAGAATCTATTTTGATACCCGTAAGACCAGGCAATGAAACTTTATTACAGCTTTATTCTTTATATAAACAAGCGACAAAAGGTGATATCAACATTGCTCCGCCACCAAATTCCTGCGATGCTGCAACAAAAGCAAAATATGAAGCGTGGGCATCATTAAAAGGTAAATCAACTAAAGATGCACAGAGTGAATATATAATGCTTGTGCATGCATTAAAAATTAATGAATCGTTTTGACTGTGTTATATGCAGAATAGAATAAACTGCCTACGGCATGGTAAGAGAAAAGGTTTGTTGCAGAGTCAGATATGCTCTTCCGGTCATAATTTTTATAAAGAGTAACCATTTTAATAAAGGCAGCAGTAAGCTGTTCTTCATCTCCGCTATTTATTAGTATTCCATTGTAAACATCAATAACTTCTGCAATGCCGCCCACATTTGTGCTGATAACCGGCAGGCCGCAACACAAGGACTCTAAAATGACGCAAGGCAAATTTTCATAATGACTAAACATTACCAGGGCCTTTGAGAGGCGGAGTATTTCTGCAACCGCCTGGTAAGAAACAGGTCCGGTAAAATGTACCGCATCATCAGAAAGGTTGATACTTGCGGCATATTCCCAAATTGCCTCTGGATAAGGACCAACCATCCAAAGGCAACTGCCCGTATGTATTTCTATAAATCTTTTAAATCCGCGCAAAAGTCCTTTCGGATTTTTTTGATCAACCATGTTAGAAACATGAACAAAACGAAATCCATTTTCTTTTACATCATCTTCTTTATAATGAAAAAACTTTGTTTCTACCACATTAGGAATAATGGCCGAAGGAAGAGGTTTAAATAATGCAGACACCTGCTGCTGCAGGCTTTTTGTTACCGGAAGAAATAGTTTTGCTTTCTCAAAAATCTTTTTTACCGTCCATCTGAATAGTAAATTTCGTCTTTGCAGGTAACCGGGATCTTCAGGATAATAAATAGTCCAGTGTTCGGAAAGAATAAATGAGATTTTCCATTTTTTTCCTAATAACATGCCGCCTAATCCACCTCTTATTACAATGTATGAATGTATAAGTAATGGCTTGCCCCATTTCTTTTTAATGATACGGGCATAGTAATATAATAAACGTAAATAAATAAGATTTGAATAAACAGTATCAAACCATTTATCATTCTTTTGAGGGTAAATAACTATTATTTCTATTATATTTTCCGTAAGCTGATTATATCTTGTTTCAGTTTTAGTTAGTTTTTGTGTCTGGTCTTTTGAAATATATAAAACGACCTGGGGCATATGTATTCCTGCGGCCCTTACATGACGCTGGTTAAAATCACCGGTAAACGGATCCTGCCAGGTAGGATACCATCCAGGCAAAACAAGAATATACTTACCTGGCGGCAGGTGAACATCTTCTATTTGCGGATAATACCTTTCAGCCATATAATATCTTCTTTATTAATACACAAATATTGCCTGATAGATACAGAATATTCTTTTTGAAGTGTAAAAAATGAATACATGAAATTAACAGTATAACCGGCGGTGCTTACAATAGCAGCAGCAATTATTCCATAATGCGGAATAAATAAAAAATCACCTGCCAGTATCACAAATAAAGCTACGCTTGCTCCCTGCACATTAATTTTTACTTTATTCACACCTCCAAAATAAGCGCTTAGGACAGACAGGTTGCTCAAAGACCAAAGGCCCGGCAGTAATAATAAAAAAGGAATATACATTAATTGAAAAGTCCGGCCAAAAACAAAAGGGAAAATCCATCTTCCTGATAAAACCATTATAACAAATAATAAGGCGTACAGCATAGTTGTTATGCGGCCTATTCTTATAATATTGTCTTTCATCTCTATAAGATCAGTACCCGATGCGGCTGTATGCGGAAAAACAACGGCGGATACAATAGCAGGAATAATCAGCAACATTTGCCCCAGTTTCGAAACCTGGATGTAGTTTCCTAATTCCTGTGCCGTACAATATTTTTTCACAAACCAGTAATCAACCCGGTAAACTAAAAAGAAAATAACATTTGCTGCCAAAGCTACCAAAGCATACCGAACCAGTAAACGAATATTTATAAAAGCCGGTAAAGAGACTTTCTTCCAGCTTTGTTTTTTAATGATAAAAGCTGCCGCTAAAACAACACCGGTAATTATAAAGAAAGTAAAGTATAGTTTAATAATAAGAGAAGTATGGGTTTTTGTGCCATTCTGTGTAAGTATAAAAATAATAACGATCGTGTTAAGAATGACCATTAAAAAATTGGGCAGAAAAAAATTTTTATTTGCATAAAATAAAACAGTAAAAAAGTTTGTAAGCTGGATGCCGGTAATATAACAAAGCGCATAATAGAAATAATCTGCACGGCTGACGACAGCAGTGTTTTTATACATGATAAAGTAAACATAAAGACCTGCAAAAACAATAACAGATGCTGATAAAGACCAAACAATTGAAAACCATGCTAACTCATTGTTATCAATGGCTTTTGACGATGAATAATAGCTGACGGCAGTTTCGAGAGTCAGCCCCGCAACAATGACAATAAAAGAAAAGTTATTAGATATATAAAATACCCATCCTGCATTTGCTGCGCCAAGATATCTTGACAGAAAAATATTCATAGCCAGAACAGAAATAAAATACAATCCTCTCCAAACTAAACTTTCTGCTATTTGTTTCTGAAAACTCATTAAGGAATAAATGCTTGGCGATAAAAATACACACTACTATGGTAAATCAAATTATGTTTTAAGCAAGATGGCATTAAAGAAAAAATAAAACAGGCCTGATGAGAATCGGTTCTGTCATAAAATGCACATAAAAGCGTAATATTTTTATTATTCGAAAGTGAAGGCTGAACTTCGCTGCTCAAACAGACTCAAAAGAAAATAACAAAATGGCTACAATACTTGATTTGGTAGGCAACACACCATTAGCCGAACTTAGAAGAATACCTGTAAATAAAAACGTAACTATTTACGGCAAGCTCGAAGGCAACAACCCTGGAGGAAGCGTGAAAGACCGCGCAGCTTATGGCATGATTAAAGGCGCAATTGACCGGGGCGAGATAAAACCGGGCATAAAATTAATTGAAGCGACCAGCGGCAACACAGGCATAGCGCTGGCAATGATTGCAGGTTTGTTTAATGTAGAAATCGAAATAGTGATGCCCGAAGATGCAACCCGGGAAAGAGTGCTGACCATGGAAGCATTCGGCGCTAAAGTAATTCTTACGCCAAAAGAAAACTCGATGGAAGGAGCCATAGACTACGCAGTATCAAAAGTGGCTGAAGGTGGCTACCTGATGCTTAACCAGTTTGGAAACCCGGATAATCATTTAATGCATTATAAAACAACCGGACCGGAAATATGGCGCGACACTAAAGGCGGGGTTACACATTTCGTTTCTGCTATGGGCACTACAGGCACCATCATGGGTGTTTCAGGATATTTAAAAGAACAGGATGCAGCGATACAAATTGTTGGTTGCCAGCCAACGGACGGTTCACACATTCCCGGAATACGTAAATGGAAGGAAGCATATCTGCCTAAAATATTTGAGAAAGAAAGAATAGACCGGATAATAGAAGTGGATGAAAAAGATGCCCGTATAATGACCAAACGCTTAGCCCGGGAAGAAGGTATATTTGCCGGCATGAGCAGCGGAGGCGCAGTACATGCAGCCGTAGAATTATCTAAAGAACTATCATCAGGCGTTATCGTGTGCATCATCTGCGACCGCGGCGACCGGTATTTATCTACTGATTTGTTTGATTAATGCCTGTAAGAGATGACGGTTGATGGATGACGGTTGGCAGAGGTAACCCATGCATGATATGAAATAATATTATGAATACATAGACCATTGATTAGGCGTACAATTGTTACTTCCGACATTTATAATGTTACATGAAAACATTTAGGTTATTGAGGTATTGTTGCTTATTTGCTTATAATTTAAATCCTATAGAAATATAAAAAGTTCTTCCATCAGCAGGTAATATGCCCGGGCCTGGATAGTAAGTGATCCTGCGGTTAAAATATTTTTCATTTGCAAAATTATTTATTCCAGCAGATAAATGATAAGCTTTTGCAAATTGCAAATTCATTGACCAGTCCCATACCTGATACGCAGGAATTAATCCTGTTATTCCATCTGCACTTACAGGAGTGTTAAATGCATCATTAAAACTTTTGCTTGTATAACTATATTGAAAGGTTGTTGTAAAATGATTATGTTGTAATGTTAAACCTGTTTTATTCATCCAATCCGGCACATTCTCAACATGATTACCGGTTACATTAATATTTGTACCCGACCTGTTTAGTGTGCCTTTTGTATAGCGAGCATGATTATAAGATAAGGAATTAAAAATTCTTATATCATCTAATGTTTGTCTTTTGGTAATTGATTTCAATAATGATAATTCAAGATACACTTCAGCTCCTTTTGTAACTGCATCACCAATATTGGTAGTTAACAAATATTTTGTAGCATCTTGTTTTACTTGTGAAATCAATCCTACGCGATTACCATAAAAAAGATAAAAACCGTTAATATCAAAATTGAACATATCTCTGTAATGACCGCGGTAACCTAAATCAATATCATATCCTTTACTGTCTTTTAGATCAGGGTCTATAACATCAATCCTGTCTGCAGGAGTAACGTTTGCATACAAAAATGGTCTGTATGCCTGCGAAATATTACCGTACAATTGACTTATCTTATTTAATTGATATTGCAAGCCTGCACCAAATAATGGAAAGTTTCTTTTACCTGTATAAGCTACATCAGCAGAAGCATTATTAATTTTCCCTTTTAAATCTGAATTGATAATTTCATATCGCACGCCGGGTGTAATGGAAAAGCGATTACTTAGCTGAATTATATTTTCCCCAAATACTGCATAATTAAGCGTATTAAAACGTAAATCAATTCCGTAAGGTTTTACAAGGGTTAAATCAAAATTATTACCTGTTGTTCCAACTCCTTTTTGTCTGCGTTTGGTTGTTTCATTGGAAAATCTAATACCTGTGGCTAAAACAGATTTCATTTTACCAATCTTATAGTTATTGAGCAGCCTTGCTTCTGTTGTAAAACCTGCATAATAATCCCTGTCCGCCTGACGCGGATTATAAGAACCTATTGAGGTATTTAAAGTATCTGAAACAGTCGGGGATGCTATAAACTGCACACTGTTTCGCTGACCAAATAATGCATTAGCTTTAATCTCCAAATGTGTGTTGGAAGAAATATCATACTTAAACAAAAGTGCAGGAATATTTATTTCAGGATTGAAGAAATTTCTGGAACGAAATGATTGTTTAGAATTTTGATGAAACTGTGCGTCCGTTAAACCTCCTGCAATCTGCTGAACATAATCCATTCTTGAAAACTGTACTCCAAGACTCATTTTTGCATTAAAGCGGTAATTTAAATTAAGGTAATATGCATGATAATTAAAAGCAGCATTAGAACGCCAGCCATCTCCATTCCGGTAGTCATAATAGGCATAGTAGTTCAATTTTCCTTTTGTACCTCCAATGGCATTATAAGAATTAAAAAAGTTATTTGAGCCGGTTGTTTGTTCACTTTCAATGGCAATTGGTTTTGTGCTGTCACCTTCTTTCATAACATAATTCATCATTCCGCCAAACTGACTTCCGAATTGTAAAGCTGCAGAACCTCTTACTAACTGTACCTGCTGAATTGCCTGAAAAGGCGGAGTATAATGATCTTCGGGATAACCAAATATATCTGAATTAATATTGTATCCGTTTTGCCTCATGTTCATCTCTATAGAACGATGGCTGTCTGTACCTCTTGAACCCACATTTACCTGTAAACCTGCTCCATCCATGTCCCACATAGTTACTCCCGGAATTTTAGCAAACGCAGTTCTTGTCATGTTTTGAGCGAGATTTACACGCGTGGGGTCGAGATAAATAATGTTTGTTTTTTTTCCTGCATAAATACTTGTTCCTGCAACATCAGGTAAATACTTAACTTTTGCATTGTTTATATAAGTACTTACAATGACACTGTCTGAAATTTTGTTTGTTAAAGTATCTTCCTGTTGATTATTGTCTTGAGCTATCGAATGAATTGAGGTTAATACAATTAGTAAAAGTATTTGAATTTTCATGTTACAAATCATTAAGGGGAATTGAGATAAATAACTAACCTTTTTGATTCTCATCAAAAAGGTTAGTTTTAGGCTGAATTAAATAAATGCTTATTAAAATCTTAAAGCGACTCCTGCGTTTATGGTATAATTAGCAAAGGCGGCGTCGCCGCGTACAAACTTACCTGTCTTAGCACTGTTTTCTTTATCTGTTACACTTTGTGTACGGTTGCGCACGATGGCAAACGGAACAGAAGCAAATAAATTGACTTTTTTAATTGAATAATTAACAGAAGGCTCTATTGACCACACATAACCGGGACGGCGAAAATCGCCGCTGCCGCCGATAAGATCGTGTACAGGAATACCTTCAAGCCTTGCGCCTGCAGCTAATGATAAACCCTTTATTGTATTACAGGAATAATTGAAACCGCCGCGTGCCATGTATTGATCCGGTACACTCATGATGGCTTCATTGCCTAATGCAGGCGACAACGTTTCACGGTAAGTTCTTACTCCGTTTTGTTCTCTCGGATTTACGAGGTAGTAGAAATTACCATAGACGCCGAAATTCTTTTTAAAATTATAGAAAGTATTTGCTTCTACGGTAAAGCCTGTGCCACCATCACCTAATTGAATGGATTGGTCTACTGTACGCAATTCTTTTGCTCGGTTCAGACCTACGTTGTACCAGTAATCCTGGTAATTGTAATCTCCTGTTGGCAGCTTAATGCCAAGGCCTAATTGTATGTTTCCTTTCATGTTTTTAACAGGATCGAGCAGCCAGCGGTACACAGCCACTCTTACGTCTCCCAAACCAAAAGAATGGGTTGAATGTCTTTCCTTTTTTATATATGCTCCGTTTACCAGCCCATGTTCGTAAAGAGAAGAACGGGTATTAGATATTATGGGCGCATCTATTGTCAGAGACCAGCGGTCGTTAAAAATACGTGTCAGGGCAAGGTCAAGCGTGGCAGAATGGTTGATAACCTCGGTGCCTTGTGCCAGCCGGTCTTTATTTTCTACTGTTCCCGAAAAGTGGCGAAACGATTTAAAATAACGGGCGCTGGTGCTTAGCTGCCATCCTGCTTTATTAGTATGCTCCGGATGTGACAACATACAGGTGGAAGCGTTTCCTCTTATGGCAACGCAGCCTTGTGCATTAATTTTATTATTATTAGTAAAAGGGATAATTAATGCAGTTATTACAATTGATAAAAAATTTCTCATAATTATTTTGTTTTTATTTTTTATTTTCAAATACAATGTGTTTCTGAAAACCTTTTAATTTTAATTTTTTAGTTCTTCATTTTCAAATGCTGTAATACAAAGTTTCCTACTTTGATTCCTTCATCATGGCCAACGTCGCAGGAATGTTTGTAATGAATTCCTCCATAAACTCTTGATATAGCTGCCTCATTTGCTGCCTGCCGAACTGATGTAAACGAGCGGTTAGCAACGCCAAACTCAAGCTCGGAAGAGTCTGTGTAATGAATGTTATCACCAAAGTAATGAGTCATTACTTCTGCAGCCGCAGCCGATATAACTGCGTGCCCGCTGGTATACTCCGGAAACGGCGGGGTCTGGATATAAGGTTGCCATTCTGCGTTTACATATTTGTTAATAGCCGTTTCAGGTCTTATATAATTGCTCCTGAATTTCTCATCCCAGCAACTGATAAATGCTTCAAACAAAGCGATAGACGTCTCTGCATAAGCAGCAACTGTGGTATTAAAGTCGGCTTTCTTATTTGCTGCAACAATTCCTGTAATATTCATCCAATGTCCGCCGGGTGAAAACTTTTTAGTGGCATACATTACATGACCGTTTACATTAAGCTTAAAAGAATTATCATCCCAGAAATCAGCGATATGCTTTTGCTCCGGCGTTAAACTGTCCACAGCATTCTTAACCAGCATCATAGCATGGTAAAATACACTTGCCTTATTTTTAGGCTCATACTTAGGAGGCCTGACCGGTTTAAACTGTGAACAGGAATCCATTACCAGCGTTCTTATTTCCATCCAATGTGGCTCTACAGCCTGGGCGTACATTGGTGGTGTAGGCACCCAACGGCCTTCTTCGTCAGTCACCGAAAACTTACTGGCGCTGCGAATTTTTGCATAATTATCACCTTTGCTCCAGCTCATTATACTGTCAGCCACCAGGTTTGCATACGCAATACTGCCATCAAAAACATCTGATGGCATACCTGCGTCTTTTGCTTTGGTTTTCAATTCATGCACATAAGCATCCATACTGCCTTCGGGAAAAGTAACGGCATTACCAACCTTACAAAAGGCTATTAATGCAGCGAAAGGAAAATCAATTTTATCCTTTTTCACCGGCTGTGGAAGCGCATGTAAATCATGGATCTGATCTGCCAGAGATGTATACTTTTTATCTCCTGCAGCAATCACTTCATAAGCTGCGATGTTAGCATAAGCATAATTGCGGACCGCTATCATAGGCGGAAAATTATTTTCAAGGATGATATCATTCAGTTTCTTTACTGTTTTACTGTACAGTAAAGGATCATGTGTTACTTTAACGAAATCTGCCTTTTTACATGCATTCAATACAGCTATCATTACAATAGCAACAATTAATTTATTCATAACGCTCTTAATAAAGAAAGTTCTTTTTTTATAAGGGGAGATTTTCAGGTTATCAGCTGAGGTTTTTATGGTCGACTTTATCCTCCAGGCAAGGAAAAATGGACAGGAGAAGTTTTACCACACAGGCACAATAGAAACATAGTTTTTACACAGACTATGTGGTTTACTATGTACCTATGAGTCTATGTGGTGAATATGTCCTAAAAAAGAGTTGTCACAAAAATCTTAGATGAAGCAGATTACTTCCGGTGGCTGTTCAGGAAGCTTATAATGAGAAGAAGGTAAAAACTTCAATCCTGAAGTATAGTTATAAGTATGCATCATACGCTGAGCAAATGATGAACAATCAGAAGTATTTATATCATATTCTGACAACAGGTTTTTAAATACTCCCGGTTTTGTATTGCCGGATTTCTTTGACTCGTTATGTTGAACCAAATCATTGGCGTATTTAAAAAATTCATCTTTTGCAGATTCTATCTGCATTTTATTCTTATCAGGAAGGCACATCAAAACCAGGTTTCCATCAGAAATTTTACGTTTAACGTACTTTAATATTTTTCCGTTAACGGTTATTTCGCCATCTATGCGTTGAAAATTTTGCTGGTTATTTAGATAAGGGAGAGAAAGCGGAACTTTTATAGTAATAAGGTCTGCATCATTATAATCCTGTTTATCCAGCGAAACCTCGAGACGAATGTCTGATTGCTGCTGTTCATAATCAAAAAGTATCCTGTAACCAAAAAGATTAAACAGGAACAGTGCAATTAATAATATGGCAAATAATTTTTTCACAAAAAAAAGTGAAAATTAATATTAAAATTAATTAAAAAAAATAAAATATAAAAAGCTGTTTAAACTATTATCAGAGACAATTTTTTGTTTACAATGCTGCTTGTTCGTTAAAAATTACAAGAAAGAGTTAAGCCGGCATTTAAATCTTTTAGGGTATCTTTTTAAAAATTACTATAAGACCAATCCAGCAGGCAAGCCTGTAATCAATAAAACGGCTTTCATTGCGCAGGTGAGTTAATAAAAGAAATTGAACTACGAAGGCGCCAAGGCTCAAAGAAGCACGAAGAAAAAATTCTCTTTGTGAACCTTCGTGCCTTCGCGTCTTTGTGGTTCAAAAAGCATCTCATTTCACTGTATACGTTTTCTTTTCCACACCAATTCCTGTCAACTTCAGAGACTTCCATTGCGGCGGAAGCTTTGTTTTTAATTGTGTAATACCATCCGGTGTTATTTCCAGACCTCCGAAACCATTCAGCATGGCTTGAATCATACCCCCGGCGCCAGTAGAAAAATAAGGATTATTGCCGGTAGCCGTTTCCGCTATCACACCAAAGGGCGGACGCATGTTTGGCGTGTAGCCAACTTTAAAAGCTTTATATGCTTTTTCCGGATTTTGCAAACGGGAATATAAAATTGAAAAAATAGCATGTGTCATAGCCGGACCTTCACCTACGCGTGGCTCATAATATTCGAGGTCTTTTCTGATAGCTGCAGCATCGGTAACTTCTTTTAAAGGATATGCAAGCAAATTCACATCACCCTGTTTTATCTTTTCCCCCTTGTACGCTGCATGCTCTTTTGTAACACCGTCGGGAAATTTCAGGATAGGAATATTGTTGTACACATTCATCCAGTCAGAGTCAGCAGCAATGCCCAAAAGCTTGGCTGCATCTGTTGCATATTTCAAATTAGCTTTTGCGGCAGCATTTGTAAATGCATTATTATCTACGTTTTCTGCCCATTCATCTGCTGCCACTACATTTTTAATATCATACTTTCCGGGGCCATTTCTTTCTACACGGCTTGCCCAAAAGTCTGCTGTTTCCTTTAATATCGGATAACCTTTTTCTCTCAGCCATTCTTTATCTTTTGTAACTAAATAATAGTTCCACGCAGCAATAGCAACATCAGCAGTTATATGATGCTCAAACGGACCCGAAAGCGCCCAGACAGGCGTCTCTTCGTTACCGCTTGCAGCACTCTCCCACGGATACATTGCACCTTTAAAACCGTGAGAAAAAGCATTGTTTTTTGCAGCCTGCAGGCGTTGAAAACGATACTCTGCAAGAGACGCGGCAATTTGTGGCTGCAGCAATAAAAGTGACGGATACATCCATATCTCAGTATCCCAAAAAGCATGACCGTTGTAGCCAAGACCGCTAAGACCCATGGGGGATAAACTGTAAGCGGTGCCCTCACGGGCAAAAGAATACAAGTGATATATCATGCTGTGCACTTCGCGTTGGGTAGCATCATCACCTTGTATAACAATATCGCTTTTCCACAATTCATCCCATGCCTTGTTGTGAAATTGCAACAAGCGGTTTCTTCCTTCAAGCGTAGCGAAAATGGTTAAGCGTTCTGCTTCATTTAAAGGGTCATCGTCGTGTGCGGAAGTAATGGCAGAACCGACAACAGCAAAATGATAAGTTTGCCCGGCTTTCAGTTTTTTCCTAAACTTAAGCAAATGCATATTATTATCCCACATCTCATGAATAATGGAAGGTTCGGAACCATGCGGTTCATCAAACAAAAAACTGTTGGAAGCAGCCATTAATAATTTTCCTGTCGGGCTTTTGGCTGTAGACGTAAGCAAAGAAATTCTTACATGCGGGCGGTCAATTTCGTTGTAATAATTCTGTACATCCTTCAGCATATCCGGCGCTTCCATTACACTTGCCGGAGTAATTTCTATATCTTTTTTCGCAGTTATGGTTACATCAACCAAAGCGGTATATGGCAAATGGCGCAAAGCATAATGCGAGTAGCTGACAGCAGCTTTATCACCAACATTGAAACTGGTAGTCATGCTTGCATGTTTCATATCAAGCACCTGCTGTGTATTTTGAACCTGGGTAAAGTTTTCAATCCTTGATCCATCTACTTCCAGGTACATATTTACGAAATTAAAAGTCTTTAAAATATTGCTGACTCTTCCGCGTCCATATAAATCGAAAGCGCCGTTGAGCACTACATCTTTTACTTTAAAAGGCTCAGGTGACGAAACAATGCCGATCATGCCGTTAGCAACTGTTTCACCAAAGTAACTGGATGGGTTGATTGAGGAAGCTTTAATTGTCCAAGTGTCTTGTGAGAAAGAGAAATTATAAATTAAAAAGGCAAAAAGCAAAAGCGACAATCGTTTAAACATAAGAAACAGTTGTAGAATTAAAAATTATAGAAAATAAAGATAGCTACAATCAATTGGAATATATTATTGGTTATAAATATTCAGATTATCATTTTTACCAAAACTTACCGATAATGTTTTATACTCATAAAAGCATTGATGTTATCTTGCACAGTTCATAAATGAAGTTGCAATATGAAAAAAGTGTTAGGAGGTTTATTTATATTTCTGGTTCTGGCAATAACAGCTGTTTTTATTTTTATTCCCGCCCAACTGCATATTTCTGCGATGGCAGCAATAAAAGCAAATGTAAATCCTCTATCCAAGTATTTATCAGACGAGGCAAAGTGGGCAAAATGGTGGCCGCATGAAAGTGACGAAAAACAGTTAATTAATCAAAATAATCATTTGCAGTTGAACAAGTTTACTTATCAATTGACAAAAAAACTATACAACTCTGCAGAAGTACAAATAACCCGGAAAGGCCAAATTATCAACAGCAAGATTTTTATAATTCCTTTGGCCGACGACTCTCTTATTGTGCAATGGCAAAGCGCTTTTAAGACAAGCCTTAACCCTTTTACCAGGATTTCGCAGTATCAGGAGGCTGTAAATATTAAAAAAAACATGACTGTTATTCTCAACAGTCTTAAATCTTTTGGCGAAAACAAAGAAAAAGTTTATACGTTTCCCATCTATCTCACTACGTTGAAAGACACCTTTTATATATCTGAAAAAACGGTTACTACAGGCTATCCTTCGATACAGGTAATATACAAATTAATTGAAAATTTACGAACATACATAAGCGCTCAAAAAGCTAAAGCAGGTGATTTTCCGATACTAAATATTACAAAAAAAGACAGCCTGCATTATACAACAATGGTAGCCATTCCGGTTGATAGGATTTTAGACGGAAATGGAAATATTGCCTTTAAAAGAATGATTGTTTATCAAGATAAAATTTTATCTGCAGATGTAAAGGGAGGGCCGGGAAAGATAGAAGAAGCTCATGATGCGTTGAATACTTATATAAAAGATTATAATCTTACAGTGCCTGTTATTGGTTGGGAAACCCTGATTACCGACAGGTCTAAAGAAACAGACAGCACAAAATGGATAACAAAAATTTGTGTGCCGATAGCATAAAAACGTTTTTAATTTAATTTTCAGATTGCTTTAAACCCAATTATTAAAGAAACAACTCTTCAAATTTTACTTTAAATAACTGCGAGTCTACAGTTGTTTGTTTTTATCTTTTAAACTGAATGATTATTGCACTGTCGTTATTTCTTGCTATCACAAAAGCCTCTTTGTTTGCAATAGCTATTTTTTTGATGTGTCGTGATTGCCCTTTTATCTGTAATCCGTTCAGCGTTTCTGCAGAGAATTTATCGCCGCCATGATTTATAAGCAACGTTCCGAAATCTGCATCGTACCGTCCCATCTCTATATTATTTTCATAATAATTTCCGGCTAAAAAAATATCTGGCAGATGATCGCCGTTTGCATCCAGAATGACTGCATCTCTGTATGAGGTTAACTGTGCTTGCCACGGCATTGCCTGCGTAGTAAAATCAAGTTTTCCATTATTTATAAGAACGGCATTGGAGAAATAATCAGCAGTATAAGTTTTAGCCTCACCAAGCTTCCGCGATGTAAAAATTTCTTCCAAAGAAGCTTTGGCAAAGTCACTTGCATATAAAAATTTCTTTTTTAAAAAAGGCATTTGCTTTTCCAGCTCTGCTTTGTTGGCAAACGGAATTTCTTTCCCTTTCAGATAATACGTTAATACCTGTTCTTTTTTTTCGTTATTATCAAAATCATTAAAATACAATTTAACTGGTTCTTTTTCTGAAGCTTTCAGCCTGCTGTTTAATCCAAGGTTTCCTGCTATCAAATCAATGTCGCCATCGTTGTCAATATCATAAGGCAACACAAAATTCCACCAGCCTTTTTTATCGGTTAAGACCTTTTTAGTAAAAATTCCTTTATTATTAATAAAGGCAGTTATACCATCCCATTCCAGTGAAAGTATTAAATCTTTGTCGCCGTCTTTATCAATGTCGAACCATAATCCCTGCGTAACGAAACCTGCATAAGAAAGGTCTTTTGCATAAAGAGACGTTACGTCTTTGAACCTGCCTGTTTTATCATTCAGCAAAAGGTAAGAGCGTGGAGTCTGCCCATAATTCCAGGGAACATCACGGCCACCAATAAATAAATCCATGTATCCGTCTCCGTTAAAATCGCAGGGAGCTACGCAAGATGCATTTATATACAAGTGATCGAAAGCATTTGCAACAGCAGTAAAATGAGCTTTGCCATCATTAAGATAAACCCTTGGCGATAAAAAATTATCTTCACCATAATATTCATTGCCGCCGCTTGCTACGACGAGGTCAGGGTTGCCGTCATTGTTTACATCGGTCAAACAGGCGTCTGTATCTTCAAAAGTACTATCGTTATTTAAAGCCGGAACCTTGCATTTTGTAAATTTACCTTTTTGGGTTTGAAGAAAAACAGCGCTTTTATTTCCTTTGGCAGATCCTATAAACATATCTTCTAAACCATCACGATTTACATCAGCAACAGCCAAAGCCGGCCCTTCGGTGGAGAGCATGTGCGGAATTAAAGGCTCACGGTCAAATTCAGGAAAAGAGTTTTCAATATGATTGTATGCAAGACCAACGTCAGCAGTTATATCTTTTACAGGAAAACCGGAAGGTTTATAGTAATCTGTTATTTTCTTATAATCGAAAAGAGGCAGGCCTTTCTGATAAATGAGGGTAAGAGAAGAAGTGTCTTTTGAGAGCGCAACAGACTGAAAAGTATTATCAGGCCAAATAAGAAACATGGAGTCTATCTTAGTTGTATTCAGACCAATATGCAACGACTCTTCCATGCCCGATAAAAAACCATGAACAGGGAATTTTTCATAAACACGAATACCTTTATTTGCAAAAACAACAACTTTGGAACCTATAGCATTTATATTTTTTTCGGGGCCTTTTAATTTTATATCAACTGAACTTTTATGCCTGAAATCATTGTTTTTGTTTTCATACAGTATTGCGGGTTCATCTATATTATTAACCACAACATCCAAATCTCCATCGTTATCGAAATCAGCATAAACAGCGCCGTTTGAATAAGTTGATTTGTCGTTACCTATCTGCTGTTCCAGGTCTTGAAACACAAGATCTCCGTTATTCTTAAAAAACTTGTTTGGAATTTTTATTTTAGGAAATTTATCAATCAGTATAGCATCGTTTGGTTGAATTTTATCATCTGCTAATTTTTGCTGAATTTCCTGTCCTGAAATAAAATTAATATAATCAATGTCATTCATTCGCTTTGGAATTCCATTTGAAATAAACAGATCTTTCAGTCCATCATTATCAAAATCCATCCATAGCGGCGACCACGACCAGTCAGTGGCAGCCACCCCTGAATACAAACCGATCTCGCTGAACATACCATTACCCCGGTTTAGCTGCAGGTTATTACGTGTATACTGGTAATTGTAACCCTCGCGTATTTTGGTGTTGAAAATGTCATATTCATTCTCTCCAAGAGACCTCTTAAGAATGTATGGATCGGCAGGCAGCATATCCATTGAGATGATTTCAGGATAACCATCATTAGTTACGTCTGCTGCATCTACCCCCATTGTAAACTTACTCGTATGCATGACCTGATCGTTAATATCCTCTTTAAATGTTCCGTCCTTTTGATTGATATACAGATAATCATTTTCATGAAAATCATTACCTATATACAAATCAGGATAGCCGTCAAGATTTATATCAGCTACCACAACGCCTAATCCATAACTGATAGCAGAGCTGTTTATTTTAGATTCATGAGTAACATCGGTAAAATGATTGCCATCATTTCTATACATCCGGTCTCCCGATAGTTCACTGTAGGTTCCGATAAAATCTTTCCTTGGTCGAAATGAACCATTCTCATGAACTGAGTGGTTTAACAAAAACATATCAAGGTCGCCGTCCATATCGTAGTCAAAAAAAACTGCCTGGGAGCTGAAGCCGGAGAAGTCCAAACCATATTCGTGCGCTTTATCTGCGTAATAAGGCACACCGTTTTTATCCATTCCCTGACATACTAAAAGCTGGTTTTGGCTTTTCAATATCTTATAATTTCCCACGCGGCAAATATACATATCAAGCAAGCCGTCGTTATTTATATCAACAACAGATACACCTGTATTCCATGCTTTTTTTTTCGGTATTTTTGCTTCTGCTGTTACGTCTTCAAAATGCAGTTTACCTTTATTAAGATACAATGTATTATTACCCTGGTTGGATGAAAAAAATAAATCAATTTTTCCGTCATTGTTAAAATCCCCGGCGCCTATTCCTGCTCCGTTATAAAAATACATGTATTTAAAAAGGTTAAAAGAATCTGTAGAAGTCAGATGATTGGCGAAAGTTAAACCTGTTGTTTTACTGTCTAAAGTCTCAAACAAAAAAGACTGTTTTTGGTGGGAAGAGCAGGAAGATAAACCGGATAACGAAATCAGTAATATAATTATCCACACCTTTCTTTCGCTATAAATCATATTAATAAAGTCTGTAAGTTCGGTCGTACTAATTTAATTTTTTATCCGGTACATTATCGGGAAATCATTATTTCTTAAAAAAAGCAGGAAATTTTTATTTTTTCCTTTCAATTCAGCTATGTCTCTCACTTCGCCACTTGCCTTTATACCTGATTGTTCAGCATTTATCCATGTAAAACTGCCTTTACCGTTGTTTACAAAAACGTCTCCAAAACTTGCATCAAGTTTTTCAAGCTGGGGCAGGAAGCCAGACATATTACCACCTGTAACCAGATCAATATATCCATCATTATTTACATCCACACATTTGATAGCATTAACAGATGAAAGCTGTGCCCTGTATGCAAGTTTCTGAACCGTAAATTTCCCATTACCATTATTTACAGCAACACATGAGCTGGGATAATTGAATTTCTTTACTGCAGCTTTGTTTAAAATATCTGGCTGAAATAAATCCTGTATTGACTTTTGCGCATAGTCCTGATGTTTCAGGTTTCCTTTTTTTATGGATGGCAACTGCTCCTGCAAGTCGTTTTTTAAAAATACAGGCTTGTCTTTCCCATCTATCGTTCGTGTAAGTATTTTATCAACGTCCCCATTGCCATCAACATCTGCCATCCATAATTTTACCGGGGTTTGCTTATCAGGGTGCAGGTAAAAATTTTCGCCGACATTTCCTAATACCAGGTCGGCTTTACCATCTCCGTTTATGTCAGCAGCAGCCACTGTTTGCCACCACCCATACATATCTGAGAGGTTAGTTTTGATTTCTGTAAAATGATCTCGGGTGTAAGAGAATATTCTGGGCGCCATCCATTCGCCGGTTATTACTAACTCTTTATCATTATTACCGGCAATGTCAACCCAAACGGCACCGGTAACCATACCGATATTGGCAATATCAGGATTTTTTGTTTTCGCTATGTCTGTAAAATGCCCTTTACCATCATTTATATAAATATAGCTGGAAGGGCTTACGCCATAATCACGCGGAACGCTTCTGCCACCAACAAACAGATCAAGGTCGCCATCGTGATCGAAATCATAAGCTGCGGCAATGCCTATGTTCGCACCGTTATTAGGAAACGCAGCTGCATTGAGTGAAAAATTTCCTTTTCCATCGTTCTTAAATAACCGTATCTGCATTTGCCTGCTGTAAGGTGGATTGTTGTTTCCGCCGGGACCAACAAAAAGGTCAAGGTCGCCGTCTTTATCAGCATCAAAAAACAGCACAGCTTCGTCTTCAAAATCTGCAAATTGCTGAAAGATTTTTTCTTCTTTTTTCTCAAAACTGCCCAAATTGTTTTGAATGTATAACTGACCCGGATGCCCTTGCGTTCCGCCGATAAATACATCTGGCAACCCGTCATTATTTACATCTCCGCTTGCTGCTTTCGGGCCTTCTCTTGACAGCATTTCAGGTATATTTCTTTCATAATAAAAATCAATATAATCGTCCTCGTTATGTTTTTCAAATACATTTTTAACTGAATCAAATAAGGCTGATTTTACAGTCATTATACCCGGTAATTCTCCTTGAAAACGTGGGCGGGATGAAGTGCCTTTTTGAATAGTATATACTGTATCAACGGCGGGATGGGCGAAATAACTATACGTAAGATCGGGCCAGGTGATAACCATAGAGTCAATGTCTTTCAACTGGCCTAAACCTATTATCTGCTTATAATCCATAGAAGATTGAAAACCACGGCATGGGTACAGCTCACGATAAAAAAGCTGGTTGCCCTTGTATATTTTTATCTTACTGCCGATGGCAAATTTGTTATTGTTGTCGCCTTTCAGCTGCAGACCGATATAATGATTCTTATTTTGCGTTCTTGCATTATTCTTATAGATAAAAGCAGGCTGGTTTTCATTATTTATAACAAGATCGAGATCGCCGTCATTGTCGAGGTCTGCATAGGCAGCGCCGTTTGAAAAAGATGGCTGGGTAAAGCCCCATTCTTTTCCTTCATCGGTAAATTTTAAATTACCGTTGTTCTTAAAAGCTTTATTTAGCATCGGCGTTACAGGAATGTTTTTCAAAACCTCATCTACATTGTCTTTTTTTCCTGTCAATACCATTTTTTGAATAACATCATTGGCAAAAAAATTCATAAAATCCAAGTTAGTTACATCTTTATTTACACCGTTGCAAACATAGATGTCATTAAAACCATCATTATCTGCGTCGAAAATAAGCCCGCCCCAGCTCCAGTCGGTTGCATCTGTACCGCTGTAATTGGCAATCTCTGAAAATGTGCCGTTTCCATTATTTAACTGCAGGCAATTTTTCATAAACTGGTGATAAAAGCCTAATTGCAGTTTTTTGTTATAAATATCAATATTATCAAAAGCTCCAAGGGTTTTGAGACGATAATCATCGCCGGGCAACATATCTGTAGTAAATATTTCTGGAGAACCGTCATTATTTATATCTGCAATATCAGCTCCCATCGAAGAGAAACTTGTCTGCTTTATACACTCTTCCAACCCGTCTTTAAAAGTACCGTTTTTTTGATTGAGGTATAAATAGTCACGCTCATAAGAGTCGTTGGAAACATAAATATCAGGGTAACCATCGTTGTTTACATCGCTGACAGAGACACCGAGACCGAAGCTCATAAGCGTGCCATGAATACCGGCTTCTTTTGTCACTTCTGAGTAGTGCCCGTTATCATTGCGGTACAAATGATCGCCGCCGTCTTTTACAAAGTTGGCGACAGGCCAGTCTTTAGCAAGTAAATCACGGCGGTTTGCAAAGCCCAAAGTATTTACAGGCATGGGACTATTAGCGATAATAAAACAATCGAGATCGCCGTCAAGGTCATAATCGAAAAACGAAGCCTGTGTTGAGTATGAAGAAACATCCAAGCCATATTTAGCCGCTGATTCTGTAAATTTAGAATTATGATTATTGATGTACAACTTGTTTCTCCTGTTTCCATTGGTCATGTGACCTGAATTACATACATAAATGTCTAACCAACCGTCATTATTTATGTCTGCCATTACAACACCTGTGCTCCACATGCTGTCTTGTCTGAAACCTGCTTTTGCTGTTATATCCTCGAACTTAAAATTTCCTTTATTTAAATATAATTTGTTTTCTCCCATATTGGAAGTAAAAAAAATATCAGTCAGCCCGTCATTATTGATGTCACCGGTTGCTGCTCCGCCCCCGTTATAAAAATTTCGGAAAAGAAAACTGTTTTCTAATCTTCCGTCCTTTACATCATTCCTAAAAGTAATACCGGTATTATTCATTAGCTCATAAAGAGGTTGTACAGATTTGTTTGTACAGGAGAGATTTAAAAGAATATAACTGATAAAAAAATAACGAAAAACAATATTAATCCTAAACTTCAGCATAATTTATTAATGATAATTATTCCCCTTCACCAAGTTTCTTTACATCCAGGTGCCATTTGTTATAAAAGCAGATCAAATTAGTCAAATATCTGAAGTCTTTTTGTTAATTATACTTATGTTATTTTCCCATAAATATTCCTATTAACATTATCAGCGCCAGATGCTTTTTGCTTAGGATAGCCTTATTTTAAAAAGAAATACAAATAATTGCAAAAAGAGGAGCTGCACACACAATACATCTTTAGAAAATCTCCTTGCTTGTACAATACAAGGTTATATAATAATTGAGGGTCAAATATTAAATTGGTATAAAAAAGTTGGTATATTTCTTGTTAAGCGGGGTATAAATTCAACATTCTGTTTAAGATTTGATTAAAATGTCATATATTTTTTAATTATAATTTAAATAAGAGTGAATGGTGCCCGCAAAACTCAAAGTGTTGAATTCGGAAAGAATTGAAGTAAAAGGAAAATTTTTATACCAGGGAAACAGAAAGTTTTATATCAAAGGAGTTACTTACGGAACTTTTAAACCTGATGAAAATAATCTTCAACTTCCTGATGCTTCTGTAGTTGAAAAAGACTTTTCCATGATGGCTGCGCATGGAATTAATGCAGTAAGAACTTACACCGTTCCTCCCGCCTACGTATTAAATCTTGCCTGCAAGTATAATTTAAAAGTAATGGTTGGCCTTCCGTGGGAGCAACATATTACCTTTTTAGACACCGATGCAAGTAAAAATGATATTATTAAAAGAGTTCAGGAAGGTGTCATCTCCTGCAATAAACATCCTGCTATTCTTTGCTATACAATCGGAAACGAAATTCCGGCTCCAATTGTAAGGTGGTATGGCAAGAAAAAAATTGAGGCATTTTTAAAACAGATGTACAAGGCGGTAAAAGAAGCCGATCCTGAAGGACTTGTTACCTACGTTAATTATCCTACCACAGAATATCTTGATTTATCTTTTCTCGACTTTGATTGTTTTAATGTATATTTAGAAACCCCTGAAAAGTTAAGCAGCTATATATTAAGGCTTCATAATTTATCAGGAGATCGTCCTTTAGTGCTTGCAGAAATTGGCTTAGACAGTCTAAGAAACGGTCATGAGAAGCAATCGCAGGTGATGGAGTGGCAAATCAAAACGGTGTTCGAAAAAGGTTGTGCAGGAATGTTTGTTTTTGCATGGACAGATGAATGGTGGCGTGGAGGATTTGAAATTGAAGATTGGGACTTTGGACTTGTAGACAGACAAAGAAACCCTAAGCCGGCTTTAATGACCGTAGCGGAGGCAATGGAAGAAATTCCTTTTTCAGGTAAAAACAGATTACCATTCTTTTCAGTGGTAGTATGTACTTATAATGGTTCTGCCACTATCCGCGATACATTGGAAGGCCTTAAAAGATTGAAGTATCCCAACTTCGAAGTTATAGTGGTGAACGATGGATCAAAAGATAACACGGCGCAGATAGTAAAGGAATATCCTGTAAATCTTATTACGACAACCAATAAAGGCTTGAGCAGTGCACGTAATACGGGTATGTATAAAGCAAAAGGAGAAATTATCGCTTATATTGATGATGATGCTTACCCTGACGAGCATTGGTTGCATTACCTGGCTTCCTCTTATTTAAATTCGACTCATGCAGCTATCGGAGGGCCAAATATCATTCCTCCCGAAGATGGGTTTATTGCCACCTGCGTAGCTAATGCCCCGGGCGGTCCGGTACATGTATTATCTACGGATGAAATTGCAGAACATGTGCCTGGCTGTAATTTATCTGTAAGAAAAGATGTTTTGATAAAGATTGGCGGATTTGACCCGGTCTATAGAGCAGCAGGAGATGATGTAGATATATGCTGGCGAATACAGGAAGCCGGACATACTATTGGTTTTCATCCATCCGCCCTTGTATGGCACCACCGGCGCAATTCTATAAAAGACTATTGGAAACAGCAAAAGGGGTATGGAAAAGCCGAAGCCTTATTAGAAACAAAATGGCCGGAAAAATATAATGGCTTTGGACATGTGGCGTGGGCGGGGCGTATTTATGGAAATGGTTTTACACTCCCTTTAAAAACCAAAAGAAGAAAAATCTTTTTCGGTACATGGGGAAGTGCCTTGTTTCAATCGGTATATGAGCCTGCAGAAGATTCTGTCACTTCCATTCCTCTCATGCCGGAATGGTATCTGTTTTCAATTGTTTTTGCCCTCCTGGGAAGCATTGGATTTTTGTGGACTCCCTTATTATGGTTTTGGCCCCTTTTTATTACTTCTATAATAATAGTATTGGTTCAGGCCTTAATAAGTGCATCTAAAAATACCAGTCTCCCTCGTTTACAAAAACAGAATATAAAGTACTTAGCTCTTATTACTTATTTTCATTTAATACAACCCCTGGCGAGATTGTATGGCAGAATGACTTATGGGTTAACGCCGTGGAGAATACGGGGCGCCGGGGCAAGTTTAAAAAATCTTACTTTTTTAAAATCTAAGACACTTACCTATTGGCACGAAGGTCAATGGAAAGCTGCTGAGACCTGGCTGGAAGAAATTGAACAAAATATTATAAATCTGAAAGCAAGAGTAAAAAGAGGCGGAGACTTTGACAGGTGGGATATAAAAACAAGGAACGGATTATTTTCGACTGCAAAGGGTATTCTGACGGTTGAAGAGCATGGAGCTAATAAGCAATACATTAAGTTTAAGTATCGCGCAGAATATTCTGCAGGAGGATTATTGCTGATTGGTTTGCTTGCAATAACAACATTGCTTGCCGCTCTGGATCTAAATCCAATTCCAACCTTTATAATTGGCAGCCTTACTTTTTTACTCGCCGGAAAGTATATTCTTGATACCGCCTCTGTTGTTAATTGTATTGTTTGGAGTTTTTCTAAACTATCTGAAGTTACCCCTAAAATAGAAAGAAAATTTTCTCTTATTAAGTTAAAAGAAGATACAATTGCTGCTAACCCACTAAGCCACACTTCTGAAGAGGAAGAAAATGAATTAGTAAGCTTAAGTAAAAAATAGAAAAAAAAGTGAAAATGAGCAAGGCAAAAATTCTTTTTAGATTAATAAAATTTACAGCCAATTATAAAGGCAAGATTTCCCTGTTAATAGGTTTAGGTTTTTTAAGCGTTGGTTTTGAAGTTTTAAAACCGCTGCCAATAAAATATATTATTGACAATGTACTTTCCAATCATCCTTTACCTGAAAGTTTGCATTCTTTTTTTCAAAATTTTGGCAGTGTTCCCGACAACAAGGGTTTGCTGGTAATATTTGTTATTGCATCTGTTTTCATGGTGATCAGTACCTCTTTATTATCATTTATATCATCAAGCGTCACTACAAAAGTCTGTCAGAAATTAGTATACGATTTTTCTTTAGTCTTATTTGACAAAATGCAAAAGTTATCGCTTTCCTTTTATTCGAAAAACAATGTAGGAGATCTCATGCAAAGGCTTTCAGGAGATACCTATGTTATATATTCTATAGTGGGAGGAATACTTTTACCAACCTTGCTTTCTGTCGCTTCACTAGGGTCTATGTTTTATGTGATGTATAATATAAATCCTGGTCTGGCATTGCTGGCTATTTCAGTTGTTCCGGTTTTTGCTGTAGTGTTATTTGCATTCAATAAACCTATGACTAACTCTACTACCTATCAATATGAAGTTTCTGGTAAACTGTGGTCGTTTATACAACAGAGTTTGACATCAGTTAAAATAATACAGGCATATTCAAGAGAAAATTTTACCAGGGAAAAATTCAGAGATCAATCTTTAGCGTTCAATGAAGCATCTGTTAATTCGACTAAAATCTCTATGGTATATAACACCCTTCTTATGGTGGTATCAGGAGTGGCAACTGCGATTATAGTAGGTATTGGCGCTTATAAAGGTTTAACCGGTGTTATTACTACCGGGGACCTGTTTCTTTTTATAAGTTATATAGGATCTCTGTTCGGGCCTGTCAGTTCTTTGGCCGGTATTGTTGCAGCATCTTTTTCTATAAGTGCAAGAGCCAGGCGAATTTTTGAAATATTGGATTCGAAAGAAGTGGTGTATGAAAAGCCCGATGCAATAGAATTATCAAACATTCAGGGTCATGTATCGTTGAAAAATGTATCTTTTGGCTATGGAAAAAAAGATGAAGTAAATACTATTCTCAGTGATTTCAACCTTGAAGTTGAAGCCGGAAAAATTGTTGCGGTGGTAGGACCAACAGGTGCGGGAAAAACATCAATGATTTCATTACTGCTGCGTTTTTATGATGCATGGGAAGGAGAAGTTTTGATTGATGGTAAAGATGTGAAGGATGTGACTCTTACATCTTTGAGAAACAATATTTCTCTTGTTTTGCAGGACTCATTTATTTTTCCCATCTCAATTGCTGAAAACATTGCCTTTGGAAATCCCGGAGCTTCCCGTGATGAAATAATTTCTGCGGCAAAGGCGGCACAGGCTCATGACTTTATTATGCGGCTGCCAAATGGTTACGATACAATAGCAAGTGAAGGAGGCGTATCATTGTCTGGCGGAGAAAAACAGAGAATATCTTTGGCGCGGGCATTTATCAGGAGCACGCCCATATTAATTCTTGATGAGCCTACTTCAGCATTAGATGTACAAACGGAGGCTAAAATTTTTAAGGCTTTAGCTGCCTACTCTGCCGGAAGAACAGTATTCATTATCTCTCACCGTTTATCAACCATACGACATGCAGATTTAATCATTTCAATCAAAGATGGAAAAATAGCAGAAAAAGGAACGCATGAAAGTTTATTAAAAGAAGATAAGGTATACGCAGAATTGCATAAGTTTCAGCATGTAGCGGTTTAAAAAAACTTTAAATGAAAAAATTGAAGATTGTAGTTGGGGGATATTTAGGACTATACCCCACAGGCGGTGCAACGTGGGATTATATCCAGTATCCATTGGGTCTTAAGTTACTCGGTCACGATGTTTATTACATAGAGGACACAGCTCAATACCCCGTATATCAGTTGGAGGAAAACGCGTGGGATGACTGCTCTTACTGTATAAACTATCTGAAGCAGGCTATGAATGAAATTGGAATGCCGGAGCGGTGGGCTTACAGAGATGTCGTTACAAATAAAGTGTTTGGCATGTCAGAGCAAAAGCTACAAGAAGTGATTACAACTGCTGATGTGTTTATCAATGTATCTGCTTCTACAATTTTAAGAGAAGAATATTTAAAGATTCCTGTTAAAATATTAGTTGATACAGACCCGATGTTCACTCAATATCAGTATCATAAAACCCTGGAGGAAGGAGGCGCTAAAGCTGTAGAATCTCAACATTTTATGAATGCTCATAATCTTCTTTTCAACTTTGGTTTAAATATAGGAAAGGAAGATTGCAGAATACCTCAATTTAACTTTAAATGGCTGACTACAAAAAAACCTATCTGTTTAGATTTTTGGAATGAAGCAATTAAAAGTGACAAGAGTTTCGGTTTTACTTCTATTTTAAACTGGACTGAAAGACCGGCTTTTATGTACGATAACGAGTCCTGGGGTCAGAAGAATGTAGAGTTTAAAAAATTTTACGACCTTCCTTCCGTCTCCCAAAATACATTTGATCTGATCATTAACAGGGGAAATGATGCAGAAAGTGTAAAGTCAATGGAATGCTTAAAAAGTCTTGGCTGGAATATTTTAAGCCCTCATGATTTAATTGCGGATAAAGAAGATTATAAAAAATTTATTCAATCATCCTACGGTGAATTTTCCGTTACTAAAGAGACATATATAAAATCCAACAGTGGCTGGTTTTCGGGCAGATCAGCCTGTTACCTGGCGGCGGGAAAACCGGTAATAACACAAGACACTAAATGGTCCAGGTATATACCGGCGGGAGAAGGTTTGTTTGCCTGCAATGACTTAGCCTCTGCTGATAATGCCGTTAAAGAAATTGCTTTTGATTATACCCGGCATTGTAAAGCTGCAAAGGAAATTGCTAAGGAATACTTCGACAGCAGTAAAGTTTTAAATGATATGCTATCGCACATTTAAATAAGCTTCTAACCTTTATTATAGAGATTCCTTAACAGAATTCAAGGCAAGTATAATGGCTACAATTATTATTGGTTCTTATATGGTGCGTTATCCGTTGGGCGGTAATCTCTCATGGGCTTTGCAATATCTGACGGGCTTTAAGGAGCTTGGACATGATATTTATTTCGTAGAAAAATATGCGTATCCAAATTCCTGTTACGATCCTGTAAAACAAGTGCAAAGTGATGATTGCAGTTATGGAGTAAAGGCAGTGTCAGATTTGCTTGCGAAATACGGCTTAAAAGATAAATGGTGTTTTGTAGAAAATGGCGATATCTATCATGGTTTGTCAAAAAAACAAATAAATGATGTTTTTCGACGTGCTGATCTCTATATAGAATCCGGTGCACATGACAGTTGGACTGCAGAGTCTTCTTTTGCTGCATTACGCGCATATATTGATGTAGACCCTGCCTATTCGCATATCCGGCTGCAATATGCCAAAGACCATAATATCTCTTTACCTGTTTACGACCATTACTATACAAACGGTATGAATGTTGGAAAAGCCGGTAACATAATACCAACAGCAGGCATAAACTGGGGTTATATTTTTAATCCGGTCAACGTTAATCTCTTCAGGAAAACACTGCCACCTTCCAATGCACCTTATTCTACCATTATGAATTGGAAATCGTATGATTCGGTAGAATATAATAATGTCAGCTATGGACAAAAGGATATTGAATTTGAAAAATTCATCTCTCTGCCTCAAATAGTAAATGCTCCGTTAGAAGTTGCTGTTTCAGGTTTAAGTGAAGAAAAAGCAGAAACATTAAAACAACACAAATGGTTAATCAACAGTGCGCAAAAAGTTACTTTATCGTTCAACTCCTTCAGGCAGTATTTGCGTGATTGCAAAGGAGAATTCAGCGTGTGTAAAAATGTTTATACAGCAACACGCTCGGGGTGGTTTAGCGATAAAAGTGCTGCATATCTGGCAAGCGGAAGACCTGTAGTAGTTCAGGAAACAGGATTTAGCGACTACCTGCCTGCAGGGGAAGGGCTATTTGCAGTTAATAACGTTGAGGAAGCTAAAAATGCCATAGAATTAATAGAAAGTAATTATAAAAAACATGCAGAAAAAGCCCGTGAAATAGCTTTTGAATATTTAGAAGCACAAATTGTTTTAAAAAGATTTTTAAAACAATTGGGACTGTAATTTATCATGGATCATCAACCTTTAGTCAGTATTATCATCAACAATTATAATTATGGCCGCTTTCTCAAAGAAGCCATTGATAGCGCTATTCATCAAAGTTATCCTAATGTTGAAGTGATAGTTGTGGATGATGGATCTGCTGACAATTCCACGCAAATAATAAGGGATTATGCTCATGATTTGAAACCTGTTTTAAAAGAGAACGGCGGACAAGCTTCTGCATTTAATGCAGGCTTTAAAGTAAGCCGTGGCGAGATTATTATTTTTTTGGATTCAGATGATATTTTATTCCCAACCGCAGTGGAAAATGCAGTTAAGCTATTTTCTGATGAGAAGGTCGCAAAAGTACACTGGCCTTTATGGAGAGTAAATGAATACGGAATAAAAACCGGAGAAATAATTCCTGAATATCCCCTTGCACAAGGCGATTTGCAGGACGCTGTTATTCAGTTTGGTCCTAATGCATGCGGTGGTCCTCCAAATAGCCCGCCTACAAGCGGAAATGCGTGGTCAAGAAAATTTTTAGACCACGTTTTTCCCATTCCGGAAGCTGATTTCAAAACAGGAGCGGATCAATATCTTTTTGTATTAGCGCCTGTTTATGGTGAATTGTCTGCGTTATCAGAGCCAGGTGGCTGTTACAGGGTTCACGGAAGCAATGATACTTTAAAACCTCTCGAAGAGTATATAGCTGCTTTTTCCGGTTGGTTTGAAAAATGTTGCCTGATACTTCGCCTGCATCTTCAGAAAATTGGCATTGACGTTAACACTGCTAACTGGAAACGTGATCATTGGTTTCATTTAATTGATGCTGCAATCCAGGATATCACAAAAGTTATTCCGCCTGCAGCAGAATTTATTTTGGTGGATGGAAACCAATGGGGAACAGGCGAAATTATTGCCGGACGCCGTCGAAAATTATTTGTTGAACGTGAGGGTAAATACTGGGGCGCACCCAAAGATGATGCTGCAGCTATACAAGAGATCAAACGTCAGCAAAAAAAAACTTCTTTTATAGTTTTTGCCTGGCCAGCCTTCTGGTGGCTCGACTATTATTCTAAAATGTATGATTATCTTAACTCCAATTATAATTTGATTTTAAAAAATGAACGTGTTATTATTTTCAGCTTGCAGAAGGGCTTTACTGATAAACTTTTTCTTAATAACATGAATTAGAAATAGAAAAAGTCAGTCAGACTTTATGGATTTTCTTATTGTTATTTTAATTCAACACTTTATCAATTTTTTAAAATGAAACATCCTTTAGTCAGTATAATTATTACCAGTTATAATTATGGCCGCTTTCTTAGACAGGCCATCGACAGTGCCATCAATCAAACTTATTCTAACGTAGAAATAATTGCAGTTGATGACGGTTCAAAAGATAATTCTAAGGAAATAATAATCAGTTATGGAAATAAGATTACAGCAATATTGAAAGACAACGGCGGGCAGGCATCAGCTTTTAATGCCGGTTTCAAGGTAAGCAACGGAGAAATTATTATTTTCCTCGACTCAGATGATGCATTAATACCAAGTGCCATAGAAAATGCAGTTTGTTTTTTTACTGATGAGAACATTGCTAAAGTACACTATCCTTTATCCGCTATTGATATTGACGGTAATTACTTAGGCAAGATGATTCCTGACGGTGATCTTTCAGAGGGTAATTTACGGGAAACTATGATTAATAAAGGCCCTGAAAGTTATGTAAGCTCTCCTACTACCGGAAATGCCTGGGCAAGAAACTTTCTCGAAAAAGTTCTGCCCATACCGGAAAAAGATTATGTAACCTGCCCTGACTCATATCTCACTTTGCTTGCACCCCTGTCTGGCACAATAAAAAGAATTTCAGAACCTCAGGCATTTTACAGAATACATGGAGAAAACAATATAAATACCATAACTTATGAAGAACAGCTCCAAATGTTTAATGGTGAATGTATATTATTACGAGACCGATTACAAGATATTGGCATAACCAGCGACCCAGACATTTGGATGAACCAGCCTAAAACTGCAGGGTTGAAAAAAATTTTACATGCCGTCCGGGACATAGCTACAGTAATATCACCGGAACAAATTTTTATTCTTGCTGATCAGAACCAGTGGGGAGCCGGTAAAGCAGGTAATTTTCGTCGCTGTATTCCCTTTACCGAACATAAGGGTCAGTACTGGGGACTACCCGCGGATGATGCAAGTGCAATTATAGAAATCGAACGTCAGCGTGAAAGCGGAGCGGCTTATATCGTCTTTGCATGGCCTGCTTTCTGGTTGCTTGACTATTACTCAGGAATGCACAACTACCTGCAGTCTCATTATAAATGCTTGAAGCGTAACGATCACATAATAATTTTTCAATTGATAGAAACGGAAAAAGGTAAAATTAATTAAAAATATCGCTGCTAAGGTGCTTGAATGCTTCCATAGCCCCCATGTATTCACACGTTCTTGCACCGGCTTTGTTAGCATTGTTTATAATGTGCTTCCATTCGTCGGGGGTCATGGAGAGAATAGTGCTGAGCTTTTTATCACTTAACTGATAGAGAACTGCTCCTACAAACGCATCTCCTGCGCCAGTTGTGTCCACTGGTTTTACGGCAATGCTGGGAATAATTTCAGTAGTATTGTTCATGCCGAGCATCGTGCCATCTTTTCCTAAAGTAATGGCAAAAATACCTTTTGTTTTTTGCAACAATGTACGGGCCGCATCTTCCACCGTAACATTTCCGGTTATCATCATCGCTTCTTCATCACTAAGCTTGAAGAAATGGCAGCTCTTTAAAAAATTCCATGACTGGTCAATAAAGCTTTGTTTATTATTCTGAAATAACAAGTGCCGGTAATTAGGATCAAAACTGATAAAAATATCCTGCTGCAAACTTTTCTGCAGCAGTCCCTGGTAAGCAGCCTGCAAAGGACCGGATAAAAAAGCTGTTGCAGAACCGAAGTGTACAATAGAAAGCGATTGTAAGTTTATGTCTTCTATCTCCTGCCTGTTTAACTGACCATCTGCACCCCTGTTAAAATAAAAGTCCCTTTCACCATTTTCCATAAGCGAAACAAAGGCCATTGTAGTGAAGTAATTTTCGTCTTTCAGCATCCATAATGTGCCTACCCCAAAAGAATGCATTACATCAATCAAGTGGTTTCCAAAAGAGTCTGCTCCAACTTTGGCTGCCAGCTCAACTTCGCCACCTAATGCTGCAATAGCAGCAGCTACATTAGCAGGCGCTCCACCTGCCTTCTTTAGAAAATGTTGCCCTTCAGTTAATGATTTACCTATATCAGTACAAATCATATCAATCAATGCTTCACCAACGCAAAGAATTTTCATAAGTATTATTAGTTTAACCTCAGAGTTTTCTTCTTGTATAAAAATTGACTTTGAACAAATTTAATCAGTTATTGAGGTAAGTGACGAAAAAATTTTAACGCATTCTTATCCCAACGTCTAAGTAATGATGTTCATAGTATATATCGTTTAATGAGAAATGGAATATTTGAAGGTTTTGAAATTTCTTTTAGATTTAATTAAATATTCAGAATTATTCGCAGGTTGCCTATTAAATTTACCCTACCCAATAAAAATTAATTGTTTATACTATTTTAAGAAAAATTTAATTAGTAAACCTTTTAATTTCCCAATTCTAACTGATTTTTCACAAGTTGATAATATTTTCCTTTCATATCCGACAATTGAATGTGAGTTCCTTCCTCTGCAATTTCACCTTCATGCAATACGATAATTTTATCTGCGTTTTTTACTGTACTTAATCGATGGGCCACAACAATTACAGTCCTTTCTCTAAAAAATTCCTGAAGGTTTTCTACTATAGCTTTTTCGTTATTGGAATCCAACGCATTGGTCGCTTCATCAAAAAACAAATACTCAGGGTTCTTATAAATTGCCCGGGCAAGTAGCAACCTTTGTTTTTGCCCCTGACTTATACCAATTCCTTCCGCACCTAACTGTGTATTATACCTGTTCGGCATTGATTCAATAAGCGATAAAATATTAGCAACTCTGCAACTCTGATTTAGTTTTAAATAATCCGGTACTTCATCACTAACTGCAATGTTGCGGGCAATGGAATCATTAAAGATATAACCATCCTGCATTACCGCTCCGCATTGAGTTCTCCAAAATTGCGGATTGATATTTTTGAAATCAGTTATTCCAATTTTAATATTACCCTCATGATAATCATAAAATTTCAGTAACAATTTTAGTAAAGTTGTTTTGCCGCTTCCACTAACACCGACAATAGCAGTTACTTTACCTTCGGGTATTTCAAGATTAATATTTTTTAACACCGCTTCATTACCTGCACCCGGATAAGTAAAGGAAAGATTGCTAAAACAAATCATTTTGTTATCAGGCAATTCATTAATATAGTTTACTCCCGGCAATTCTTCATCATTCAACTGATGTATTTCATTTAGTCTCTCCATACTGATTTTCGCATCTTGTGCGCTTTGCATAAAACCAACAAATTGTTCAACGGGACTGGATAACTGACCAATAATAAACTGTATGGCCATCATTGCACCCAAGGTTAGCTTACCCTGTATCACAAGGTTTGCAACTAAAAAAGTTATTACTACATCCTTTCCCTGATTAATAAGAAGCGCCCCGGCTTCCTGAAACTGACTATACTTGAGGTTTTTAAAATTAAGCTTGTAAATGTCAGCTTGTAAATTTTCCCACTCCCATCTTTTTAAGTGTTCTGCATTATTCAATCTTATTTCCTGCATGCCTTGTACCAGTTGCAGTGTGACTGCATTTTCTTTAGAAGAAATATGAAAAGTCTGATAATTTATTTTTCTGCGGATTCTAAGAAACAACTTTACAAATGAAAAGTATAAGATACTTCCTAAAGCAAACACTATGAATAATTTAGCATTATATCTTGCGAGTACAATAGCATAAATAAAAAAATTAAACAGCGAAAACAAAGTATTTAATCCATTTCCTGTCAGGAAATTTTGAATTTGTTTATTATCTCCAATCCGCTGCAGCGTATCACCTGTGTGATGAGAATCAAAATAACTAAGAGGCAACCGTGTCAGTTTAATCCAAAATTGAGATAAAATGGAAAGATTAATGAAAGTGGACAAATGCAGCAATAGACGCGACCTGATAAAATCTACAATTGTCTTGCTAAATATCAGCATTAGCTGGGCAAGCAAAATTATAGTAATGTAATGAAGATTTTTTGTTTTAATACCAGTGTCAACCACACTCTGAGTAAAAAATGGAAAAGTTAACTGAAGCAATGAAGCAATAAGCAGCGTAATAAAAACTTTTGTTATCTGCCAATGTCTTTGTCGTAAATATTTTAAAATAAAACTCCAGTTTACTTTAGTTTCTTTTTCTCCTGCCTTTTCATGAAATTTTTGTGTAGGTTCTAAGATTAAAGCAGTTCCCAACTGGTCCCCATCAACTGAATTGTTGCTTATCCAAGATTTCAGAAACTCTGTTTTTTTGTATGATATTATTCCTTTTGCAGGATCAGCTACCGTTATGCTGTCCTCTCTTCTTACTAATAATTTTTTTTTTATTTTAATCAACACAACAAAATGATCCTGGTTCCAATGTAAAATGCAGGGCGTTGAAGCATCATTTATCAATTGTTGATAAGTAAGCTTTACGCCCCTTGCATAAAAACCAATTTGCTCTGCAGCTTCACTAATTCCTAATAAGGATACCCCTTCTTTACCGTAGCCTGCAACTTCTCTTAATCCTTCTGTCCTATAATGTTTTCCATAGTATTTTGCCACCATTCGAAGACATGTCGGACCACAGTCCATAGCATTAAGCTGCTTGTAAAAAATAAACAATGAAGAGTCTTTTTTAATTATAATATAGTATTTATAAATTTGATTTTCTAACTTATGGCATAATCAATAGTTAGTAATTGTTTTGATACTGAGCTTAATGCCTTATTGTACCTCATTATCATACTGACAATAAAATAAAAATATCTGCTAAAAATGCAGATATTTTTATTTAAAGCACATTTAATAACTTAACAGCATTCAACCGTACCACCACTTGATGGCCAAACAGAGGAACAGTAGCCTGATGTAATACCATAAGGGCCTGAACAACCCATACCTGAGTTAGCGCATCTGTTATAAGTGCCATAACCCGATGTTCCGCTACGTTGGCAGCTACCAGATATACCACCGAGAACATTTTTCATTTCTAACCGGGAAAGTTGTTCTCCAAGTTTTAATTTACCTTCATTTTTTTCCATAAAACAATCTTTAAAAGTTAAAAAATACTTCTATAAAGTTAGAATAATAATAATATAAAACGAACTTTTTTTATTTCTTTAAAATAGCTGAAGGTTCTTTATAATAAATATTTGCAATTGATTTTCCATCAAATTAAATGGTTTAAAAATCTTTTTTAAAAGTTCAATTCTTTAAAAAAAAATGCAATTATAACGAACACATCTAATTGTTTAGGCGTAATATATTTAAATAGGACAACCTAATTATACTTCCAATAATTAAATTATAAAAAGTACCGTAATTTCCTATTACTTCTTCTTGGTCAAAAAAAGTTTCAGCATGTTTCAAAATAGCACTTACAGGTTTTTCTGCTAAGCAAAAATTAAATAAGACAGTATCTAATGTATCCAGTAAAAATTCATCTACTTCCATCCTGATTATTTGAGGAACAAAGACCATCAACTCATCGGTTCTTTCAATATTTCTAAAATTATAATTTACTATTTCTTCGACCTTATTTAAATCATTATAAGTCCAATTGTTTTTTACTATAATTACCTGCAAAGACTTGTTTTGAATTACTTTAATTTGAGTTATCCCCTCGTTTTGTATGCTCAACTCTCTTTGCATCTTTTCATATTGAGCAGCATCTTCTAAACACAAAGACGCCACCTGTTGATCACTTTTAAAAACTAAAGCATAAGTTTGCTTTCTAAGCTTTTCAATCTCATATATTTCTAATAAAAGTTGTTCATCCCGTTCTGGCAAAAAAAGTGTATGCACTATTTTTTGAAATATTTCCTGTTCTTCAAGTTGAGCAGTCATGTTAATTATTTCCGACGTTTTAGCTGTTTGATTAACGCTCAACAAGTATCGAATTGAAGCAATCGTTCGGATGAACCCTTCCGAAGTATTTGAAACTGAGTTTTTATTTATTACTAAAATACTTTTAGAGAAATACACTTTATTAAATAGTGATAACCCTGATGAATTGACTTTATCTAAAATGGATTCATAGAATAACGGATATTCCATCCTCATCTTTTTACTTAAGTTGTCGCAAACTTCAATATTTTGTTTATGGCCACCAACCGGGTGAATAAAGTGAATGTTGGGAATTTTACTGAAATTGACATATTCACCATAGATAAGATCGTCCACTACTTTATCACTTACAGAAGTTATCGGAATTTTATTTTTTTTGGCTAAACAAAAAAATAACAACTGCTCAAAAACAAAATTTAAATTATTTGTTTTTACATTGGAAAGCTTATCGATATTCGAGTTTATAAAATCGAAAGCTGTACTTCGGTATTGCTGAAAGAAATCTAAATTAGTGCCTCCGATTACGCCTGCATTTATGCTAATAATTGGCTCATTATTATAATGATCGGTTTTAAAATAATCAGGAATATTTTTAAAATGCTGGTTTATCTGATCTAATGTCATTTTATAAAAAGGAAGATCCATTTCTTTATTTTGCACCAGCAGCTCTGCATTTAATATTTTCTCTTCAACCGATTGCCATAAAAAAAAATCTCCATCAAAATGAATGAAAGGCTTTTCCTGAATGCTGTAACTGTGAATCTTTGCAAGTGCCCAGACGTCATTAGGATAACCATTCAAGATATTATCTAATTCTATTGATGCTTTGCTAAATGGTAAATGAAGGATATCGACCAGTATTTCTTTGCCCAACGAATCAGTGATTAACTCTACTTTACCAAATATTTTGTTTAACTGTAAACAGCTTAATGCCCAGCTCAGCCAATAGTATTCAGGTGCTGGCCATCCCCCCAATATATTCAATGGATTGCCCGTTGATTTATTACCTGTCCAAAAAGATTGAATAATATTCATATAATACTCAATTTAGTCCTGATTACATTGTTATAAACATTAAAAACCCTTAGTAAAAAGAAATTGATTATTGATTTCTATAAATGTATACTTACCGGCCTTGTCATTAATTCTGTTAATTGGGGAATTAAAATTTCAATATCATCAATCGAATATCTTCCTGGAATTTTTTTTCCATTAAGAAAAAAAGTCGGAGTGAAAGCAATTTTGCTTTCATTTATCCATTCATTATGCTCTATTATTCTATTTTCAACATCAATTGTTTTTTCCGGTTGCCATTTTTCCACCCAGTTTTCATAATTCATCATTACAAACCAATCGGTGAGCATTTGTTGCAGGTCTTTGTTATTTTGTGTAGTGTAAGACTTTTGTATTATAGCTTTTACTGCAAGTGTTTTTTTATCAGTTGCATCTTTAGGATTAGATGAAAACCTAACTAAGGTTTTTATCTTGTCAGGAAATCGTTGTAGTAAATTTTCCAATTTTAAATGGGCGTTGGCACATGGATTACAGTAAGGATTACAAGCTACTGTTATCATCAAAGGTGCTGAAGAATTGCCAAGTAATAAATCGCTCGGCCAAATAGCAGTATCTGTTTCTTGTTCCTTCTCCCATTCCCATAAAAATATTTCCGCGTCTGATTTCCATTTTTTTAGTTCTGCTAATTTTATTTTATTGCTATTGTTTGTTTTTATTAGTTGTTTTACTGGTAGTAGCACTACAGTCAGAAAAGCGAACAATAATACAAAGACTATAGCCGGTAAAACTCCTTCTAATACCGGTTGTTCAATACCTGCAATCACAAACTGCAAAACAAGAACAGCAGCAATAGCAAGACATAATGCACACCATTGTTTTAATTTTATGGCTTGCGTGTAAATGCTCCAGGCTGCAACTGCGATACAAGCGAGAGAAATTATAAAAATAAGATGAATAAAGGAAGAGTATACACTGCCTAAAAGATATATAATAAATTGAGTTGTGAAATATAAAACAGATCCGTCAGCAGGAGTAACTCCGCCAATACCTTTAGAAAACCTGCTTTTCAAAACCTTCTCACAACCTCCGTTACTAACAGCACCACAAACTTGCATAGTAATGTCATTTTGAACACCAAGTTCTATACCAAGAGCAGCTACACTTAGTATTATACCAATTAAAGAAAGCAATCCAAAAGCTGTAATTTTTATTAACTCTGAATTTGGTAAGTAGGTAAATTTGGTAATTGCTATAAATAACAATATAAATGCTATGATGATAAAAGTTCCAGCAACGATTTTATATTTTTTCTCATTGCTTTGATATAGTATATAATTCTCATTTTGCCATTTTACATTTTTTTCCGCATAAACTACAATGCCTGTCCAGTAGTCTAAAATCTCTTTTTGTTTTTCCCACGCTGTGGTATTTTCAATTATAACCATATGCTGATCGCCCGATTGTTTGATATGCGCCAACAATGGATACTTAAACTTATGAACATAAGAAGAATCAGCTTGTAATGCTTTATAACTCATTGCTCCGCTTTCCAGGAAGTCTGTTAATGAAATTAGAGAGGGATAATCCGGATGAGTTGTAAGTTCTTCCTTTAAATAATTTTTATTTACTTTATTGCCGGTTTTTTTAAACCATTCATACGCTGTTTCCCAAAAATCAAGATGATTTACAATCGCTGAATTTTTTTTCACTAATTAAAAATTTTAAAAAGTAAATAAACTGTAGGCAAGAAAATGATATAATCTTTTTGAAATTCCTTTTTTATGCCAAATCCTACCTTAGCATCTTTTAAATATTTGATACTTCTAAATGATACTAAAAATTGAAAGTATTATTACTTTAAGCAGTATGGGTGTAATTACTTAAAAATTTTGTAAATTATTTTGGTCTGCTTACAATTAGAGTCATATAAACTTATAACAAAATCCTGAAATGATAACAAGAGTATTCTTAATCAAAATGCAAATAACACTTAAATAAATAAGTTAATTAAAAAAGCTTATTTAAAAATAAAAGGCCAAATTACTGGCCTTTTATTATAAACAGGAAGAATTTATATTAATATCCGGTATTCTGTTTTAAGTTTGGATTAGCGGCTAACGCAGACGAGGGAATAGGGAAAACAAGATGAGTGGCATCTGTAGCTGGTTTAAGTGCCCATGGTTTCATAAATACTCCAAAACGGATTAAATCTGTTCTTCTGACAATTTCCCAATATAATTCACGGCCTCTTTCAGCTAGTAAAGTATTAGGATCTGCGACATTATCAGGATTTACCAGTGTCATAGAACTGGTAAGAGGAACAGCAACTCGGGCTGCTCTCAATTGGTTTATCAATGCTAAAGCTCCGGCGTTATCAGGTGCAGCAGAACGCATTTTTGCTTCGGCAACCATTAATACCACATCCGGATACCGAAAAATCATAACCCAGTTTCCTGACGTACCACCTCCATAATTCTTTCCATTATTAGAGAAGTCAGGCGGATACTTAAGAACCCTTATTCCTTTCAATTCGAGATCATTTCCTTGTTCTTTCAGATCTTCAACAATATTCGGATCAAAGCTTAAAAGATTTCCCTTTTTGTCTTTTACTTTTTCACCATTCTCATAATATTGCTGACCTATCAGCAATCCTGGTCTCAGGCCGGATGCATCTGTAACGCCTTTATAAAATCTTCCGCCTATCCTTGTATCTAATAAAGTGTCATTTGGCGTCTGTGTCGCTGCCGTAGTAACACCAAAGGAGTTATAAAAATCAGCTACAGTTGAAAAACCATTCCAACCTGCTTGGGGAGCTAAAGGTCTATAAGAGTTGTAATGCAATGTTGCCCACCACCTGTTATGAACGCCATTATTATTTATAGATACACCTGACGTATTTGGAGAAGCAAATATACCTTCCGGAGAACCCGAATTAGTCGCACTGAAGTTATCAAAATAGTTTTGGTTGTAAGAGTATTTACCACTGTTAATAATTTCAGTTCCCAAAGCAATTACTTTTTGCAAATCTGCCTCAGCAAACGTAGGAGCTACCCTGTTAACAAATGCACCGTGATTTAAGTATAACTTCATTAGTAGCATTTTAGCAGCATTCTGATTAGCTTGTGCCATAGAATTACCCGCATCTAAATCAGGTAAGATAGTTGTCAATTCATTAATAATAAAAAGAGCAGCACTATCCCCTGAATAAACCTTTGGCGCATTTAGCAAATTTTCTTTTGCCTCTCTAAAAGGAAATTGACCAAATAAATCTAATAGTTGATAAAGCGATAATGCTCTTAAAAACCTTGCTTCAGCGGCTTGTTCTTTTGTTGGAGTAAATGCCAAGACATTTGTAGCATCAAAATTTAATTTATTTAAGGCATTAAACTGGTTAATAATGATGTCAATTCCATCTGCACCGAAAGTATGTTTTTTTAATGCCCGCCACTTTCCATTATCATCCCAGTCACTAGAACGGGTTGGAACAACGCACTCATCTGCAGTAACTTCTTCTAAAGCGAGTATATTTCCAGGGTCAGCATATGGGCCACCTACATCATTGTAGGCACTCTGCAATAACAATTGTGTTCCATTTGCGCCTAAAGCATTTGCAGCCTGGTCGCTTGTTAATGTACTATTTAAGTTCTGGTCAAGTTTAGTGCAACTGTTAATTGAGGCACCTAAGAAGGCAATAGCAGCAATCTTTATATATCTGTTCATAATTTTAATCTTATACGTATTTATAATGACAAATTGAAACCAAAAGTTATAGTCCGTGGAGTAGGATAAGGTATATATTCTATGTTTCTTGAAGGATAACCATTATTGTTCTTGTCCACATTTACTTCCGGATCAAAACCAGTAAATTTAGTGATGACAAATAAATTAGTTCCGCTTACGAAAGCATTTAAACTTTTCACATATCTTCCAAGGTCTCCAAATGCATAATTAATGGTTGCATTTCTTAGTTTTACATAATCTCCTTTTTCTAAATACCTTGAAGACACTGCAACACTTGAGCTTATATTTTCTTTAGAACCAATAATTGATGCAGCAACGTTTCTACCACCTGAAAGACTGCCGATGTTTGTTATACTGTTATAAGTATTATTGTATATCTTGAAACCGGATGCTCCACTGGCATTAATAGTTAGAGATAATTTATTATACCTGAAAGTATTACTAAATCCATATAACAGATGTGGGTTTGGATCTCCCTGAAAAGTTGGATTATCAGCTATTATTTGCTGCCCGTTTTGATCAAAGCCACTGAACTGCTTTAAATAAAATACATTAACAGGATGATTATTACCAATAATTTGAGAAAAGGTTCCTGAAACACCCTGACCGCTTATAACGGCTGTAGGAATATCAGCTTGTTTAAAATTCTTTAAAAGGTTTTTATTATAAGCTATATTAAAACCAGCGTCCCAGCTAAATTGTTTCTTTGCTACAATGGTTGCACCAATAGCAAACTCTACACCCGAATTCATCAGGTTAGCAGGCAGGTTAATGAAGAAAATAGAAGCTGGAGCAGGTTGAATAGCAGTACTTTGAAACAGAAGGTTAGTTGTATTTTTATTATAATAATCAATTGAACCAGTAATTCTATTTTTTAAGATCCCATAATCCAAGCCAATATTTATCTGTGTCGTTTTTTCCCATTTCAAATTCGGGTTAGCAACATTGCTTTGTCCCACACTATTATAAGATCCGGAATTAAACTGCTCAAGTGCAGCACCTGCTGGAAACTCCTGGTTGCCTGTAATGCCCCAAGATGCACGAAGCCCCAAATTGCTTAGAGTTGCATTACCTTTTAAGAAATCCTCGTTACTAACATTCCATTTAACACCAACGGACGGGAAATAACCATACTTATTATTTTTACCAAACTTATTAGAACCATCAGCCCTTGCTGTAGCAGTCAAATAATATTTGTCTGATAAATTAAAATTTACCCTGCCGAAATAAGATTGTATTTCAGTTCTGGGATCTACAAAAGTAGTTAAAGGGATCTGAGTTTTAGCATTTTGGAAAAAGCTGGTATATAATATTGGTATTCTGTTTTGTTGATCAAGATTTGTATTAAATTGATTTGCACCTATTGTTGAATTTCCATAATTAGTTTTCCAGTACTCGTAACCAGCTAATACTTCAAATCTCAGATTTTTGTTGAAAGTGGTAGAATAATTCAGGGTATGCGTAAATGTCTGGGACGTTAATGCCGCAGTGGAAATAGCTGCAAATCCTATTCCTGAAACGTTTTGTACCCCATTAACCCATCCCTCAAAACTCGTATTTCTTAACCCGGTTCCATGATTAACAGCAAAAAGAAATTTATAATCCAAACCTTTAATAATTGTAAATGTAGCTGAAATATTTGCCAGGAAAACATTAACGTTGGCCTGGTCATTAAAACTGTTAATTACAGCAAGGGGATTAGGAATTGAATTACTGGCATTACTAAAAAAACCATTACTTGTGGTAAAAGATTTCGTAGGATTCCAGTTTAAAGCATAACTTATCAGATTACCTCCTGCCCCGGCAGTATTGCTTATAAGTCCCATATTTTCAGTAGTATGGCCTGCTATAGTACTAAAGTCTATTGACAAGCGTTTATCAAAAAACTTGTACGATCCGGAAAAATTACCGATGTATTTATCTAAAGAAGTTTTCTTAATAAATCCTTCGTTTCTCGATCCTAAGAATGAAACTCTGAACTTTCCGGTTTCATTTCCACCACTTAATGCTAAGCTATAGTTTTGAGATAAAGTGCTTTGGGTAATAGCTTTCAAGGCATCAACAGAAGCAGAGGAGTCGAAATTATGATTGTTTTTTTTTGTCTCAGTCCTAAACTCATCCGAGGTCAACACTTTGTATTTTTTCATGTAGCCTATATTAGAGCCGAAACTTGCACCAAATTCTACCTTTGTAGCTGCAGAAGTGCTTCTTTTAGTAGTAATAACAATAATTCCGTTTGCTCCTCTTGAACCATAAATAGCGGCGGCAGATGCATCTTTCAATACATCAATTTGTGCAATATCATTAGGATTGATATAAAGCAAAGGATTTGACTCTGGTGTTGTACCAAAATCGAGACCGGTACCTCCAAAGTTTAAGCCCGGTTTTGCCGTTCTTCCATCTAAAGGCACTCCGTCTATTACGTATAATGGATTATTACTTGCACGAATAGAATTATTGCCTCTTATTTTAATAGTAGTTGCCGCTCCCGGCTGTCCGCTATTATTCGTTATTTCCAAACCAGGCACTTTACCCTGCAGCAACTGATCAGGAGCTGCAATATTACCCTGGTTAAAATCTTTTGCTTTTACAGAAGCAAGAGACCCCGTCAGATCTTTTCTCCTGGCAGTTCCATAACCAATAACAACCACTTCATTCAAATTTCCAGATGAGCCCGTCATAGCGACTGTTACATTATTAGAAGACGAAATATCAATTGTTTGATTTGTAAATCCTACATAAGTTATCCTTAATTGGTTTGAGCCGGAAGGCACATTAATGCTGAAAGACCCATCATTTTTTGTCTTGGCACTAACTGATTTTCCTACTACTGATACAGTTGCGTCTCCAAGTGGTGCATTACTGCTGTCTGTTACCCTTCCGGTTACAGTTCTTGCCTGGCTGAAGACCAAAACAGGAAGTGTTAACATTGTAATTAATAAATAAAACAGGAGTTTTGTTTGTTTCATACAGGCGTGTTTGATAAATAATAATTGTGAAATTACTTTTTTTTAAAAATTTAAATTTTTCGATATCAAATTTTAAAAAAATCTGAAAAAGTACTTGAAAAAAAATTCTTATGTTTCAGACATCAGCTTTCATAGATTTGCTGCTTCTTTTTTTTAAAAAAGTTAAAATATTAATCATATTAATCATTTAGGTTGTATTTTTCAAATTATTCTTAATAGCCCATTTTTTTATTTGGCAGAACAAAAAAGAAATGAGGCTGAAAAAGAAATGCTTATCAGCCAGCTTATGCAAACAACACCGACTTTCAGCAATTTTCTTTTATTACATCTCACAACGTGCGGGCGCCCCTTCCTAACATTTTAGGCCTTATTAATCTTATTGACATATCTTCTGTTACTGATAACACTGCAGTTACCTTGCTTACATGCCTGGAAGAATGTACACTTCAGCTAAATGACACGGTCAATAACCTTATTAATATTTTACTATTAAAAATAATACATATTTAGAAAAATAAAAAATTGACACAAGAAAGACATTTAAGAAAGTTGTGCAACCTGTTCAAACCATTATTGAACAAAAAAACGTAACTATACATGCTGATTTCGATCATGCATTTGAAATAAGCTTTAACCGTTCGTATCCTCAGAGTATTTTTATTAAATTCAGTAACAAATGCAGTAAAATTCAGTTCGGCAAAACGAGCGCCTGAGATAAAAATTATAACCGAAAAGATTGACGGCGGTGTAAAGCTTTATTTTAGTGATAACAGACTTGGAATAGACTTAAAAGAAATAAAGATCGTACTTTTGGTCTTTACCAGCGTTTTCATGGCAACGCTGACAGCAAAGGATTAGGATTGTATAACGTTAATTCCCATGGACGAATTATGGGAGGAAAGATAGATGTTGAAAGTGAGGTAGACATAGGAACTACTTTTATCATCACCTTTAAAAATTAAAATCCAAATGATAACCAAAGTCTTTTGCATAGATGATGATGCTGTTACCCTGATACTTTCTGAAATGGTGATTAAAAAATCACAGTTTGCAGAAGAAGTTATCACAGCAAAAAACGGTAAGGAAGGATTAGACTGGTTTTCTGCTTATTTTTCCAGGAACAGTACTGAAGTAAAACAAAATCTTCCCCAGCTAATATTTCTCGATATTAACATGCCTGTAATGAACGGTTGGGATTTTCTGGAAGGATACCTGATGAAATATACGGAAAGGCTGCCTGAAATAAAAGTGGTAATCGTATCTTCAACAGTCAATCCCGAAGATTTTTTAAGAGCAAACCGTTACAGCATCGTTATTGATTTTATAAATAAACCTCTCACTGTAGATGGGCTTTCCGAATTAAAGGAACACCAGCAACTGGCTTCTTATTTTTAAACTCTGTGCACAGCTGCTTTCTCTGTACCTCTGTACTGAAGAAAAACTATTGGGGATGTTTTTTAACACAGAGATCGCAGAGGTACAAGGTTCACAGAGACATTCCTAAATTCCGTGCACCTCCGTTTCTCTGTACCTCTGTGTTGAGAAAAACTCTACTTTTTCTTCATCACCAGAGCTGTTCTGTTAGTAAGGTAAACACTTACCATTTGATCCGCATCAGCCGGGTAATCAATAGAGTCATCCACCCTCTCAAATCCTCCGAATTCTTTTTTGTCTGAATTTAGTATAATTCTGTAAGTACCTTTTTCAGGAACCCAAAATTTATATCCGAAGATGGAATTGCCGGGGCTGAAATTAAATATGAAAATAAGGTTGTTTTTCTCAAATATAATTACTTTGTTGTTTCCATCCATCTGTATCTGTCTTGCAGCAACAGCAGAAAGTATATTATTTTTCTTTATCGTATTTATCATCGCTTTGTCCCACTCAGCCATGTATTTGTATTTGAGATCCTTATTATCCGCCAGCGACCATTGCCTTCTCGCGTGCTGGTAACTCCAGTTGTTTCCTTCCCTTGGGAAATCAACCCATTCCGGATGCCCGAATTCATTTCCTATAAAATTCAGGTAACCTTCCCCGCCCAGACTGATCGTAACAAGACGAAGCATTTTATGCAAGGCAATGCCCCGGTCTACAATCAGGTTCTGGTCATCAACGTGCATGTGAAAATACATGTCTTTATCCATCAGCCGGAAAGCAATCGTCTTATCTCCCACCAGCGCCTGGTCGTGCGATTCAGCATAAGCTATTGTTTTTTCTTTGTAGCGCCGGTTGCTGAGTATATCCCACATTTCATAAATATCCCATTCTTCGTCAGCTTTTTCTTTCAATATTTTAATCCAGTAATCAGGTATTCCCATACCAAGCCTGAAATCGAAGCCACATCCTCCTTCTTCCGGCCTGCGGCACAGACCCGGCATTCCGCTCACATCTTCTGCTATAGAGAGTAAGTTCTTTTTAAATTCATGGATCACTTCATTCGCCAGTTGCAGGTAGGCCACTGCCTCCTGATCCACGCCTTCTTTAAAATACTTGTCATAATGATCAAAAGAAGTATATCCGTGATGCGTGTACAGCATAGAAGTCACCCCGTCAAACCGGTAGCCGTCGAAATGAAACTCTTCCATCCAATACCTGACATTTGAAAGAAGGAACTTTTTCACTTCCCATTTACCATAATTAAATAATTTCGAATCCCATCCCTCGTGGTAACCTCTTTGCCCTGCGTGAAAATACTGGTGACCGGTGCCGTCAAATTCGTTTAAGCCTTCGGCAAAATTTTTAACCGCGTGAGAATGCACGATATCCATAATTACAGTCAGCCCCATTTCGTGCGCTTTATTTACCAGGTACTTCAGATCTTCCGGCGTTCCAAACCGTGAAGACGGGCAAAAGAAATTGGAAACATGGTAGCCAAAAGATCCATAATAAGGATGCTCCTGTATGGCCATCATCTGTATGGCGTTGTATCCGTCTTCCTGTATTCGCGGCAGTATTTTGTCTGCAAATTCTCTGTAGGTTCCAACGCCTTCCCGTTCCTGCGCCATTCCTATGTGACATTCATAAATAATAGGTTGTTTACTATTTTCAGCCGGAGAAAAATTATGGTCTGACCATTCAAACGGTTTTTCAGGAAACCATAGCTGCCCTGCAAAATCCCATGTCTGCGGGTCTTGAATTACTCTTCTGATGTAAGCAGGAATCCTGTCGTTTGAGCCATTATCGGCCTGCACATTTACTTTCACCCTGCTGCCATGTACAAAAGTGTCTTTATATTCATTGTAAGAAAGAAATATTTCCCAGTCTCCTTTATCGTTTTTTTGGAGTTTATGAGAGGTTCTGTTCCAATCATTAAAGTCGCCCGTAAGAAACAGGTGGTGAGCTGCCGGCGCCCATTCACGATAAGTCCAGCCGTTTTTTTCCTTATTAAAGTTAATGCCATAGTAATAATAACCTTTGGCAAAATCGAGCAGACTTCCTTCCGCATCTTCAATTTCTTTTCGTGCTTTTTTAAATCGTTCAAACCGTTCACGGGCATCGTTAATGTACGGATTCAACCATGCATCTTCCTGGATTATGGGTAATTTTTCTACTTGATTCACTGGCAGTTAATGTTAAAAGTTGAGGTACTAAGTTAGCAGGTTTTCGATTAGCAAATAATCATTTTCTTTTGCCGCAGTTTCAAACAGGTGTGTTTGAAAGATACTGCTTAAAATTATTATTAACCTTTCTGCTGCAAATCTTATCACTGTTAAAAGAGGTCTGTGTTATTCCTGATTTTTTATCTCAGACTCTCCCGCAATTTTACTTTATTATCTCTTTCTGATTTACCCTATTATCTTTTTTAAAAACCATTCTTTTTTCTCAAATAGCATTTATTAAAGCTGATTTCGTTCAGTCATAAAAAAATAATATTACTTTTTTTATGGAAAAAAGATAATTCTGACATCTGCGTTATATAAAACATTCCAGATAACTAAATAATTAGTTTGCCATTCATCATTTTTAATTACCTTTCTTACTTATTATAAGATATGTCTTAAAATCTTTTATACATTTCCTTACCATTCTAAAAAAGACTGCATGAAGAAAATAATTACACTTTTAGCCTTTTCCTTTTTTTGCATTGCTTTTGTCTCCGCCCAAACTGCTGCTATTAAAGGAAGCATTACAGATACGCTCAACAGGCAAAATTTACCAAATACAGTCATTTCTTTATTAAAAACCAAAGACTCTGTGCTGGTAAAATTTACCAGAAGTGATAAAAGCGGAAACTTTGAAATGAAAAATTTGGCCGCAGGCAAATTTTTTTTAATGATATCTTATCCCAAGTATGCAGATTATATTTACCAGCTAACGCTGAAAGGAGACTCTGCCGAAGATTTGGGCATTGTAAAAATGACTCTAAAATCGAAGCTGTTAGAGGAAGTTTTGGTAAAACAAAAAATTGCGGCAGTAAGAATGAAAGGCGATACACTGGAGTATAATGCTGACAGCTTTAAAGTGCACGCAGGAGCAAGTGTGGAAGAGATGCTGCGCAAAATGCCCGGATTGCAGGTGGATAAAGACGGCAACATAACCGCACAAGGCGAGAAAGTAGAAAAAGTGCTGGTAGACGGTGAAGAATTTTTTGGTGACGACCCCACGATGGCTACTAAAAACCTGCAGGCCGACGCCATTAAAAACGTGCAGGTTTTTGATAAAAAAAGTGACCAGGCAGCCTTTACCGGAATTGACGACGGCTCAAAAAAGAAAACCCTGAACCTTACTTTGAAAGACGACAAAAAGAGAGGTTATTTTGGAAAAGTGGAATTAGGGTCGGATTTTAAAGACAGGTGGAATAATAGCGTAATGGTTAACAGCTTTAAATCTAAGAGAAAGCTTTCCGTATATGGCATTATGAGCAGCACCGGCAAAACAGGCTTAAGCTGGGAGGAAAACGGAAAATATGGCGAAGTAAACGCCCCTGAATATAATGAAGACGGCGGATATTATTTCATGTCGGGAGATGATGATGAGTTTGGTAATGGTTCTTTTAATGGCCAGGGATTGCCGACAAGCTGGAGCGGTGGCTTGCAATATTCAAGAAAATTCGATACTGATAAACAGAATTTTAATGGCAGCTACAGGTACAATAAACTAAATTCAATCGGCAGCGGAAATACGGTCTCACAATCAATACTGCCGGGAAATGTGTTTTATAACAAGGAAAAAAGCAGCGTATTCAGCACCAAACAAAGAAATTCAGCAAATGGTACTTATGATTATCAGATAGACAGCTTCACCTCTTTAAAAATAAAAGCAAATGGTTATACAGGCACTCAAAACAGCTTTACCAATTATGGCAGTGAGTCTTTAGATAATTTTGGCAACAGGATAGAAAGTCAACGGAGCACTTCTGCCAAGGGTGATAACAACGCCCTTAATAGTAATTTTCTGCTGCGTCACCGTTTTAAAAAAGCGGGAAGAACAGTTTCTCTTGCTTTTGATGAACAAAGCAAAAGAGTAAATACCACAGGTTTTCTGTATTCTGTAAATAATTTCTTTGACAAAGCTGCACTTAAAAATATTGATACTATAGATCAAAAAAAGGTAAATGATGTTATTAACTCGGGCTATTACACCAAACTTGCTTATACCGAACCTGTGGTCAAAAATCTTTTCGTAGAATTAAGCTATGGCTTAAGAATAAGCAGCAGCGAGTCTAAAAAATTATCTTACGACAGAAATCTGACGGGCAAATACGAAACCCTCAACGACAGTTTCAGCAACAATTATAAGTACTATATTTTAACCAATAGCGCAGGCATGGCCTGGAGGTACAACAGCAAAAAAGTTACCGCCTCAACGGGCGGAGATATTGCACTTGCAGACTTTAAGCAAACTGACCTTTTGCGCAATTCACAAATTCGCTACAACTATACCAACTTTTTTCCCAAAGCCAACTTCAGGTACAAGATTAATGGCACCACTAGCTTTGGTTTTAACTACAATGGTAATACCAGGCAGCCATCTATCGAACAGGTACAACCGGTAAGAGATAACACAAATCCATTAAATATTGCAATTGGTAATCCAAATCTGAAACAGGAATTTAACCACCAATTTTTTATGAACTTCAACTCCTACAAAGTTTTGAAACAACGAGGTTTATATTTATATGGCTCTTTTAATACATCATCAAATTCGATCAGCACAAATGAAACAACAATAACAAGCGGCGACTCTGCCGGTATCAGAACACATAAGTTTGTAAACTTAAACGGTAACTATAATGGAAATTCAGGTTTATGGTACAATTATAAGATACAAAAATTAGATCTTTCCCTCAACCTGGGCCTTAATGTAAGTATTGGTCGCTATAATAACATTGTCAGCACACTAAACAACAATGTTCTTACAAGCCTTAAAAACAGAACAGATAATAACAGCTATGGTTTTAACCTGGGAATTTACAAGAATAAGGAAAAGAAATATGACATTTCTTATAATAGTAATATCAGCTATAATACATCAACATCTACAATTAACCCTGCTCTCAAAACAAATTATTATATATACAATCAAAGTTTGTATCTGAATGTAACACTGCCAAAAAGGTTTGAAATAAACACAAATGTTGATGCAAACTTCAGGCAGAAGACTAATTTATTTTCCGGCAAAAACAACGTGATACTTTGGAATGCTTACATCGGTAAAAAGTTTTTGAAGAATGATAAGGGCATGGTTAGCATACGCGCAAATGATATTCTGGATCAGAACCGGGGCTACCAAAGGTATGTAAATTCAAACATTTTGCGTGAAGAAACGTATCAGACATTACGCAGGTACTTTATGCTAACCTTTACCTGGAACATTTCTAAAAATCCCGGAGGAGCTGCATCACCAACGCCATAAAATAAAATATATGAAAAAAGAAATAAGCATTATTATTTTGTCAGCATTGCTGTGTGTCTCTGCACCGGCCCAGGAACAATTTATCGTAAAAGGTAAAATTGAGTTTGAAAAAAAGGTAAACATGCATAAGCAAATCGACGGTGACCAAGATGAAACCTGGCGTGAAATGATAAAGAAGATGATCCCTGCTACTAAAACGTCTTATTTTGATATGTATTTTAATGGCAATAAAATTATTTATATGCCTGGTCGCGAAGCAGTTGTCACTCAAAAAGCTCCGGATTGGTTTGATGGTCCGGCTAACGATAACGTTGTTTTTACCGATCTTGATCAAAAAAGCGTTATCAGTCAAAAGACAGTCTTTGATAATGTTTTTAATGTACACGACAGCATAAGAAAAATTGACTGGAAAATTACCCCTGACACCCGCACCATTGCAGGTTTTGAATGCAGAAAGGCTACTGCCATCATTATGGATACTGTTTTTGTAGTCGCTTTTTATACCGAGCAAATTGTGCCGTCCGGCGGTCCGGAATCTTTTGCCGGTCTTCCGGGCATGATACTCGGCCTTGCCGTTCCAAGATTGTTCACTACCTGGTTTGCAACTAAACTTGAGATGACAGATGTAAAAGAAACAGTGCTTGTACCGCCAAAAAAAGGAAAAAAAATAACCAGCAACGACCTTAAAACCCAGCTTAAACCCAGCATGAAAGACTGGGGAAAAATGGGCGCCAAAAACATGCTTCAGGTAAGTATCTGAGACAGTGAGTGAACCACAAAGTAAGTGAACCACAAAGACACAAGGAACACTAGTTGCACGAAGCCTTCGTGTGCTTTGTGTTCTTAGAGCCTTCGTGGTTCGAAAAGAATTTCTAATATAAATAAGAAACATTTTATTGATATTTGATTTCTAAATGGACAAAGTGATACAATGCCTCTTTTCTTTACGTAATATCTTTTTATTTGTATGTATATTTCTGTCAGTAAACACACTATTGGCACAAAATGATTACTGGCAGCAACAGGTAAATTTTACTATTCACGTCTCTCTCAACGACAAGGAGAACACCCTTGACGCTTTTGAGACAATAGAATACATTAACCATTCTCCGAATACTTTACGTTTTATCTGGTTTCATATCTGGCCCAATGCTTATAAAAATGACCGCACCGCTTTCAGCGAGCAGCTTTTAAAAGAAAGAAGAACTGATTTTTATTTTTCAAAGCCTGATATGAAAGGTTATATAAACCAACTAAGTTTTAAGGCTGACGGAAGCAACGCAACAATAATAAATGACAGCAACAATATTGATGTAGTAAAAGTGCTGTTGCCAAAAGCTTTGCCGCCCGGAAGTAAAACTATTATCACTACTCCTTTCAAAGTTAAGCTTCCATATAATTTTTCACGCGGCGGTCATGTTGGTAATGATTACCAGGTTACCCAATGGTTTCCAAAACCCGCAGTGTACGATAAGACGGGCTGGCACCCGATGCCTTATCTCGACCAGGGAGAATTTTACAGCGAGTTTGGAAATTTTGATGTGGAGATTACCGTTCCTTCCGCATACGTTGTTGCAGCTACAGGTATCCTGCAGGATACCACAACTTTGCGGGAAATGAAAGAAAATGGGCAGCATTCTATTAAAGGTGAAACAAAAACATGGCATTATAAACAAGATAGTATTCATGATTTTGCCTGGTTTGCCAGTAAAGATTTCACGGTTAAATATGATACTGCAAGACTTGCTTCCGGTAAAGTGGTTGATGTTTTTTCGTATTATAAACCCGCCTCAACGGCCTGGAAAAAAAGCATTGATTATGCCAAAAATGGTTTAAAAGATTACAGCAAATGGATAGGTGATTATCCTTATACTGTTGCCAGTATGGTGCAAGGCAGCAAAAATGAAAACAGCGGCGGCATGGAGTACCCGACTATCACCCTGATAACTACACAGGACAGCGGGCAGGAACTGGATGCTACTATTGTGCATGAAGTTGGTCATAACTGGTTTTACGGAGCTTTAGCAACCAACGAAAGAACGCATCCGTGGATGGATGAGGGAATGAATACTTTTTACCAAAAAAGATACGAAAATGACCGGTATCATTCTTATTCATATTTAAAGAAATCTCCTTTTTCTTTAAATAATAAATTACCCGACGATGAAGAAGGAATGCTGCTGGAGACGATGGCAAAAATGTACAAAGACCAGCCGATAGAAACAACTTCAGAAGACTTCACAACGCTTAATTATGGCCTCATTGCTTATGTAAAAACAAGCAGGTGGATGAAAAAGCTGCAGGATGTGACCGGCAAAGATTTGTTTGACAGCAGTATGCGTCAATACTACCGCGACTGGAAATTCAAACATCCGTACCCGCAGGATTTTAAAGCAAGCCTTGAAAAGAGCACGGGCAAAAATCTCGATAGCATTTTTAATATGCTTTATACAACAGGCTCGATTTCGGCTGCTGAAAAAAAAACAATTAAGCCTTCTTTTCTTTATAATCTGCACGAGACCCAAAAGTATAACTATATAAGCTTCTCTCCTGCCATTGGTTACAATGCTTATGACAAGGTTATGATCGGCGGGCTTATTCATAACTTCATATTGCCATTGAACAAGATAGATTTTGCAGTCGGAGCATTATATGCAACAGGTTCAAAAAAGATGAATAGTTTTGGATATGCCGCCTACCATATTTACAAGAAAAATTATCACTTAAGTACGTCTCTTGGTTATATTTCCTATTCTCAAAATGATTTCATTAACAGAGACAACACAAAAGTATTTGCACGGCTGCAGCGTTGGACATCTGCTGTAAATTTTACTTTTTTTGATAAAAATGTTTTGTCAACACGTCGTTTTACAATTGCGTGGAAGACATTTTTATTGAATGAAGGCGCTTTTAATTTTAAAACCATCTTCTCCCCCACCGACACTTTCGATATAGTAAGCTCTGTTAATAATCATTCATTTATTAACCGTTTATCTTTTAGCGTCAGCGATAATAGAATTTTATATCCATACAACGTAACCCTGTCAGCCGACCAGGGGAAAAACTTTATAAAAACAGGTTTAACGGCAAAATACTTTTTCAATTACCCCGACGGAAAAAGTGGTCTGTCGGCACGTTTTTTTGCCGGAAAATTGTTTTATCTCAATTCTAAAACAATTGACAGCCGTTACTTTTTAAACCTAAGCGCGCCCAAAGGAAAAGAAGATTATACCTACAGCGATTACTTTATCGGCAGAAATAAATATGAAGGCTGGCAAAGCCAGCAAATAATGGACCGCGACGGTTTTTTTAAAGTAAATACTGAGCTTTTTAATAATAAAATTGGTAAAACAGATAACTGGCTTATGAGCGTTAACCTTGCCTCAGACCTGCCGGATAACATTAATCCTTTGATTATTTTGCCGGTGAAAATCCCGGTAAAGATTTTTGCCGATGCCGGCACGTATGCAGAGGCTTGGAAAGAAAATCCGGCAAGCGGACGTTTTATTTATGACGCAGGCATTCAATTAGCTTTCTTCAAATCATTTATCAATATTTTTATTCCTGTAGTTTATAGTAAAGTTTACCGTGATTATTATAAAACAACTATTACAGAAAAGAGGTTTTTAAAAACCATTTCTTTTAACATCAATCTGGAGAAATTAGAGATTAAGAATTTTTTGAAAGATATTCCTCTGTAAGCTTTTTATAGGAGTTTCAAGGTATCTCTACCCCGGAAATCCTACCACAGGAAGCAAAACATGAAAAGTAGTTCCTTTGCCTTCTGCGGTTTCAAACCAGATACGACCGTTGGCTTTCTCAACTATGCCTTTACACATTGCAAGGCCAAGACCGGTGCCCGACGTTTTTGTGGTAAAGTTTGGCGTAAAGATTTTTTTATACATGTCAGCAGATATGCCGCAGCCATTATCGGTTATTTTAATAAGGAGCTTATTTGCGTCTATTTCCTGGTCTATGATAATGGGAATAGATGGCTTGCCATCAGAAGCTTCAATGGCATTTTGAAAAAGATTGGTAAAAAGGCGGTTTATCTGTGTACGGTCAGCGCTTATTATTGCCGGTTGCTCAGGATGGTTATAAATAATATTCAGTCTTGTATTTGCGCTGTAGAGATGGATTAATAATTCAAGCACTTCATTTACATCAAATACTTCCACATTTACATTTCCAATATTTGCAAACTGCGAAAAGTCTGAGGCTATTTTGGCAAGCTGGTCTATTTGCTCAACCAGCGTTGCCGATACTTTCTCAGACAGCGCCTCCACATTCGGGTGCTTATCCTGAATAGCTCTTTCAAGGTATTGTATACTCAGCTTCATCGGTGTTAACGGGTTTTTGATTTCATGCGCTACCTGCCTTGCCATTTCGCGCCACGCTCCTTCCCTTTCGCTCTTTGCCAGCGCACCAGCGCTTTCATCGAGCTTTTGCACCATTTTATTGTATTCTTTTATTAAAGCCCCGATTTCATCGTTTGTGTTCCAGATGATTTCTTCATTAGCTTTACCGAGGTTTATATCCTTCATTTTGCTGGCTATGAGCGTAAATGACCCGGTGATACGGTTGGTAAGCAATACAGAAATAGCGCCTGCAATTATAAATATGAATGCATTGAGACAAATAAGTGTGACGAGGAAGTTAGAAATTTCCTGGTTGAGCTCCTTTCGTGTGTTGAGGTAAGGAATATTGAGGTAAGCATACGGCTCGCCCGATTCATCTTTTATTGGTATATAAATGCTTAAAAAAGAAAAAAGACTTACATTTTCATTTTGTATAACTTTTATATTCTGGTTGTAATGAAGCCGGTAAAATGCCCTGGGGTTCATCATCTGGCTTAAGATCTGCTTTTTGTAAAGGTATGGCTGTGTAGACACTTTCAGGTTGCCATTGAGATCGTAAAAATTGGCATCAAGACTATGAATTTCAGAAATTTCTTTTATGGTGGTTTCCAGCCAGCTATTTTCACTTGCCTCCGAATTCTTCAGAACATCATCATAGATCGCATGTTTTGCTATTTGATTTTGAACTTCGCTGCCCATAATTTCTATGGCCTTTATCAATCGGTCACGGTTAGTCTGGTTAAACCTGCTTATGTAAAAAGAAATGGTTGAAATACCAATTACCAAAAAAGAAAAAAGGCTGAGAAAAATAATGGCGCCCTGAATTTGGGTACGCAAATTAAACCTGCGCTCATTTTTAATATGACTTAAGTTGAATTTGTAGCGGATTAATAAATGCCCGACCTGGAACAAGACAACAATAAAAAGAAAGGAACCAAACAAATAAGCAAACAAGGTGATAGCTTCAAAAAAAACAGAACCGCTTCTTACGATAATCACCAGCTTATTGTTTCCCGCATTGTACCATAATACACTTTTTCCATCTGCCTTTTTTTCAAAAAATTCCTGTTTTGGATAATCATCTTTTGGAATACGTGATTTAAAATTGTAATCACCATAGTTGTTAATGATCCTTCCTTTGTTATAAATAGCGTAGGCGTAATTGACATTCAGGTCTGTTGCCAGATCTTCGGCCTGCTTAAACAGTTCGGGGTATAAAGCCTCACTTTTGTATTTTTTCAGCTCTGCTACTATAAAAAAATATCCCCGCACATTTCCGCGGCTGTCATTTATATCTTTTTTGTATACATAGCTAAATTCATTCAGCTCATTTTCATAATAATATAAATCTAAATTCTCGGTTTTTTTGCTCCGGTTTACCATAATGCTGCTTATAGCGCCGTAGGAAACAGAATCGTCATTAAATAACGGGTGATAAAATCTGTCATAAGTATACAACCTGGTGTCATATTTATTAAGATAACCCGAAAAATTCTCGTTTATAATGCTGTCTTTTATCAGCTTATTATTTATCTCATTTCGAAAACGGTTGAAATTTGCTGACAGAAAATCATTATTAATATTTGTTATTCCTATGCTCATTAAAGTCTCGGCAGAAGGATCGGCCTGCACGGCTAATTTTTCTGCCGCCTGTCTGCGCTTTGCAAACTCTACGTACCTGTTTTCATAAATTATGAGGGCGGAAATACTGATTGCAAAGAAAATAATCCAAATCAGGAAAAAAGAAGATCGCAGTATTGGAACGAAAATGTCTTCCTTTCTGAATTCCATAATAAAAATATAAGTTAGCAGCCACACAAGCACGATAACGTTGCTTAACGTAGAAGGAATGCCAAGATGTATTGTAAGGTACAATAAACCGCTGGCGGCAATAATTATATACCTGGCATAATCAGGAACGTCAGCGCATTTGTGAATAAATAATAAAGCTATATGGCTGACATGAAAAAAAGTTAAGGTGATAAAGCACAAAATAATAAAGCTCAACACGGAATAAATAGTCAGGCTGAAAAAATTCGTTACATCAAACGATATTTTGGAATCTATAATAAGGCTTCTTATAACTGCGGCAATTGTGAATGAAAGAGCAATTAAAAAAACGGACAAAATAATGGTTACTAACCAGCCTTTACTTCCGCGGACTTTTGGGGTATTTTTTAAAATATTTATGGCAACAAATTTCACAAAACTGATTATCCAGAATACCAGGATGACATTGATGAGAAGGTCGCCTAACGAGGGATGTAATTTATTAGACGCATAAATGGCAGGATCGAATAATTCAAAATTGCGGAAACTGAAAGGAAAGTCGTAATAATAACTAATCAGGCGCAGTAAAAAGACCGGAACTATAATAAAAATTAAACCTTTTACCCAGCCTTGTTTGTGAACAACATCCAAAGCCACCACATTTATAAAAATCAACACAAAAATGATTGATAAGATGCGAAGGGCAAGCGACCAGGTACCGGGATCAGTGTCTTCTGTTTTTTTCCTATCCTTTAATCCAAACAATACTTTTCCGTCGCCATTTCTTATATAAAACCTGGCATTTGAAGAAACTATTGTGTATCTTTTTGCTATATCTTTATTAGCAGGAAAGCCGGATTGCAGATAAATATTTTTAAAGAAATAATTCCAGTATATCGGAATGACAGCAATGGCAATTACCTGTCTGCCTTTAACGTATAACGTCTTTTTAATACATTCAAATTCACCGCTTGTATATAATGAAAAATACTTTCCGTCGGGTTTTGTAAGGTCGGTTTTTGCAGGCAGCACTTTATTATTGTTCCAGAAGCTTATCGTTAAGTTTCTGGTATCATTTAAAGTATATGCAAAAAGACCTGAATTTTCGTTGCTGTAAGCAAGTGCCCTGTCAGGCGCTGTTTTATTGTTTGCTATTCCTGCAAAAAGCAGAGAGTCTGATGTAAAAGTGGTAAAATCCTGCTCAGCGTTTTGCAAATAAAGCTCTAATTGTTTTTTAACCCTAACAGGAGAAGACGCATAAAACCAGTAATTTGAAAAAATGAAAGAAACCGAATAAAGCAAAGCAGCTACAATGAGGAGGTAACCATGCTTATAAAAAACTTTTTTTAGCTTATCTCTCACTGTTATTTTTTACGTTTGATCTCGTTCCACATGGCATCCATTTGAGCCAGTGTCATGTCCGAAAGCGTCGTTTTGCGACGGGCCGCCTCTTCTTCCATCTGCGTGAAGCGCGATATAAATTTTCGGTTTGTTTTTTCCAAAACACCTTCGGGGTCAATTTGCAAAAAACGTGCGTAGTTTATCAGGCTGAACATTACATCGCCAAATTCTTCTTCTGTGTGTTCCTTATCATTTTCGGCCACAGCCTCGTGCAGCTCCTGTATTTCTTCTTCTACTTTTTTCCAGACATCCTCTTTATTTTCCCATTCAAAACCTACCTGTTTTGCTTTATCCTGTATGCGCGTTGCTTTTACGACCGCAGGCAAAGATTTTGGCACCCCGCTCAATACAGATTTCTTGCCTTCCTGCATTTTTATTTGCTCCCAGTTTTTCTTTACGTCTTCGTCATTATTCACTTTTACACTGCCGTATATATGCGGATGCCTTCTTATTAATTTTTCGCTTATGCCTTCCAATACTTCTTCCAGTGTAAACTTTTGCTGCTCTGTGGCGATTTTTGCATAAAAAATAATATGAAGCAAAATGTCTCCTAACTCTTCTTTTATTTCATTCCAGTCATTATTGGTAATGGCGTCTGTTAGCTCGTACGTTTCCTCGATCGTCAAGGGTCGCAAAGTCTCTATGGTTTGCTTTTTATCCCATGGACATTTCTGACGTAAATCATCCATTATAGACACAAGCCTTGTAAAGCTCTTTTCTGAAGACATAAATTTTTATAAATTAAATAACTGTAAAATTAAAAATACAACAAACAGCATGAATATCAGTACTGAACACATTATACGCAAGAGTAAAGATTTTACAATGTCTTTAATATTTGATGGTCATTAAAATTTCTAAAAAATTTGGGTTAATATTAAAAAAGATGTCTTGCAGAGATTCTGTAAAAACCCCTCACGTGAGGAGGGCTGCAAGGAAGTGAAAGCGGGGCCTTTATTTAAGAGCAGTGACTGCATACAGGCAGGCTCAAAGCAAGGCTGGATAAGCAATTCACAATATGTAGCCCAATTAAGAAACAGTAAAGATTTTACTAAGACAATGGATAGGCCTTCAGCGGACAGTTTCGACTTATAATCCTTATTCTAAGATCAAAGTATCCAGTAAAATATTTTAAAATCGTTGAACCGATCTCTATGTCGGAGACCTTTTCAGCTTACCATTTTCACAGGTTATGAAAGCCATTTTTATAATTAACGGCTTTAGCCGTTTCAAAACTTCATCCATAAATAAATTGCTTTTAATGGAAAATTTACGAAAATCAAATAACAGTTTAAAAATTACCGGGAAAGAAAACAAGAGTGCCTTAATCATTAACCAAAACCGTTTTTTCTTTAATGTCATTTCGATAAAAGTTCGCTTGCTTTATACTATTGCTTTTAGGTACAGTCGCCACCGTTTTTATAATATGCGAAAAAGTAGTCCATGAAACAGTATCTGTAATTGCATAATAAATATTTACCTCTTTTTCGCTTATCTCTGCTTTGCGTATGTCAATGGAAATCACTCTTTCTGTTGGCTGTAAAATAATTGCAACGACAGACTGAGCGCTGAAATCAGGAACAATAGCGGTACCAGGAGACGCCTTTGTCATGCGAAAAGTTTTATTAAATTCTTCAGCTGTAACAATGTATTTGCAATTAATAGAATCCGGCAGAGGCTCAGAAGGATTTATTGCATAATTATGTAAAACAACAAAACTTATCTGTGAATGAGGGTCACTTTTTTCAGCTGAAGAAAGTATAATTTTATTGGTTTTACAAGCCATTGAAATGATAATAAACAAAACAGACGGGAAAAACTTTTTCATATCGCATTTTTAATTACACGATCATCATACATACAGAAGTGTAAGCTACTCAATCAATATTACCTTTTTACAAAAAAATTTATTTTAAAATAAATTTGGCAGAATAAGAAAACCACTGTTACCTTTGTGGAGTGATTAGTCAATCAAATATTCAGGATAAGCGGAAAGACATCCTTTCTGCCGCCCTTAAGCTCTTTGTAGAATTTGGATTTCACGGTACGCCTACAAGTAAGATAGCTGCAGAGGCCGCGGTAGCTAATGGTACGCTTTTTCATTATTATAAAACAAAAGACGATCTGGTAATTGCATTATACAATGATATTAAAGATGAATTAAACAGGTATATAATTTCGAAAACAACTTGCGGCGATAGTCTTGAAACAAAGGTTAAAGCTATGTTTATTCATTTTATTTACTGGGCTTTGGATAACCGGGAAAAATTTTATTATATCCATCAGTTTCACCTTTCACCGCATTTTTCTAAAATTTCGCCTGAAACAATTCATAAGCAGTCAATGTGCCATATCGGTCTTATTGCAGAAGGCATCAGGGCAAATCTTCTTAAACCATTGCCGGTTGATTTTTTGCTGACGATTATCAGCAGTCATGTTTTTGGCGTTTATCAATATTTGATGAAAAAAGACTTTGCTGAAAAGGAACAAAAAAAAGTAATAAATGACTCTTATGAGATGCTGTGGTGTATGATGAAACCGTGATTTTTTTTTGCCGCAGCTATAGAGTGATTAGTCAATCAGAAGTTTGAACATCGAAAATAAAAAGCATCCAATAAAATTTATAAAAGAAACTAATGCTTATTGTTATTGTAATACTTGTGTTGTCAGTTGCTGTAATGCTGTTTATGCAGCATCCGCAATTTGGAAAAGCTGCTTCAGGTGACCGGTTGGAGAGAATTAAAAACTCGCCCAATTACCGGAATGGCAAATTTCAAAACCTCAGCTATACGCCCGATTTAAAGGAAGGCGTAAGTTATTACACGGTTATGAAGGATTTCTTTTTTAATAAAAGTAAAAGAAGCAGGCCTCCGCATATTTTACCTTCTGTAAAAACTGATTTGCATACATTAAGTGCCGATAAAAACACAATGGTTTGGTTTGGGCATTCTTCTTATTTTTTGCAAATAGATGGTAAAAGAATACTGGTTGATCCGGTATTCAGCGGCAACGCATCACCGGTAAAATTTACCACTAAAAGCTTTACAGGAAGTGACGTATATACCGTGTCTGATATTCCTGTGATAGATTACCTGTTTATTACACATGATCATTACGATCATTTGGATTATCAAACTATTTTACAGCTAAAACCTAAAATTAAAAAAGTCATTACAGGCTTAGGCACAGGTGCACACCTGGAAAGATGGGGCATTGATAAGAATAATATTATAGAAAAAGACTGGAATGAAGAAGTGATGTTAGATCACGGATTTATTGTAAACACAACAGCGGGCCGCCACTTCTCGGGCAGAGGTTTTAAAAGGAACGGCAGTTTGTGGATGTCATTTGTGCTGACCACGCCAGGTATGAAAGTTTTTATTGGCGGAGACAGCGGTTACGATACTCATTTTAAAGAAATTGGTAATAAATATGGCCCTTTTGACATAGCTATATTAGAGTGCGGGCAGTATAATGAATACTGGAAATACATTCACATGATGCCCGAAGAAGTGGTGCAGGCCGCTATTGATTTGCAGGCACAGGTGCTGATGCCTGTTCACTGGTCAAAATTCTCGCTTGCCTTGCATGCATGGGATGATCCGGTAATTAGAGTTACCAGGGAAAGTAAAAAGAAAAATGTTCCCATTATCAACCCGATGATTGGTGAAGAAGTGGACTTAAAGAAAACAGGAATTTATACAACCTGGTGGAAAAATGTAGCCTGATAAAATATTTTGTTTTCTCAAACGTCAGCAAAAAGAAAAGACTTTCAGACATACATACAAGCGCTTCAGCCATTCTTCATGCGTGCTTTTTGTTTCAATTTTGTACTTACAACGATTGTCCTTATGAAAACAGCTAATTGGCTATTTAATAATGGATTTAAATAAAATTTATGGAAAATAATAATTACTCAAAGAACCGGAAAAGACTGGTATTTTCATTGCTGTCCCTTTTAACCTTTATTTCTGCTTTTTCGCAAACCGCCATACACGGTATCGTAAGAGATGCAACGACACAGCAGCCGCTGCAATCCGTCAGCATTTATTTTAAAGGCGGCAGAGGTGTTACAAGCGCCGCAGACGGCAGCTACAGCCTGACAGATATCAGCAACAAGTCAACTGTTGTAGTTTTTTCTTATGTAGGATATAAAGCGATTTCAAAAACAGTCGCTCCAAACAAGGAACAAACGCTTGACGCAGCCCTGCAGGTAGCAGAAGGAAACAACGTAACTGTAAAAACCAATAAAAGAGGCAAATATTCCAACAGAAACAATCCTGCCGTAGACCTGATAAGGCGTGTGATAGATAATAAGGATAAAAATAAAATAAGTTCTTACAATTATGTGCAGTATGAGCAGTATGAGAAAATGGAAATGTCTCTTACCAACAAGCCTGAAAAATTGTTGAACAATAAATTATTTAAAAATTACAGGTTTATTTTAGAAAACCAGGACACCGCTACATTAGAAGGCAAAGCCTTGCTGCCCGTTTATCTTGAAGAAAACCTTTCTCAGAAATACTACCGTAAAAACCCTGAAAAAATCAAGACCTACGTATTGGGAAATAAAAAGGTAAACTTTGGAGATTATGTTGATAACGCAGGTATCAGCACTTATCTGAAACGTTTGTACGAAAATGTGGATGTTTATCAAAACAATATCTCTTTACTGTCTAACCAGTTTTTGAGTCCTATTGCCGATATGGCTCCGACTTTTTACCGGTTCTATATAAGAGACACAGTTGAAAAAGAAGGCATAAAACTGATACGTCTGTCATTTAGCCCAAAGAATCTTAACGATTTACTTTTTAAAGGAACCATCTTTGTTACACTCGATGGCAATTACTCTGTGCAAAAGATTAATATGAGCATCAGCAAACATGCCAATCTGAACTGGGTTCGCCAGCTTGCGGTAAACCAGGATTTTGAAAAAGGACCTGACGGACGCTTTCACGTTATCATGAGCAAAACGATGGCTGAGTTCGCACTGACCAAAGGTGCAAAAGGAGGTGTTTTGGGTGAAAGAACGGTATCATACAAAAACTTTATAATAAATAAGCCTGCAAATGACACAGTGTACAGAGGTGATGAATTAGTGCAGCTTGGCAGTTCTGCAAATACTCCTGATTCTTTTTGGGTTCAGCATCGTTCGCCACAGTTGACTGAGATTGAATCAAAGGTTTATTCTAATATTGACAGCCTGCAAAACATGCGCTCTTACAAACGGTTTATGGATATAGCTACCCTGGTTTTAGCAGGTTATAAATCTGCTGGCCCGGGTTACGAAGTGGGTCCTGTAAGCGCTTTTTATAGCTTCAACCCGGTTGAAGGTTTCCGATTGAGAGCAGGCGGAAGAAGCACGCCTAAATTCAGCAAGAGCATTTATTTTGAAAATTATGTTGCTTATGGATTTAAAGATGAAAAGTTCAAATATTTTTTATCAGGCACTTATTCCTTCAATCATAAATCTATTTATGATTACCCGCTTAACTACTTAAAAGTAGGTTTTCAGCACGATACAAAAATACCCGGACAAGAGATTCAGTTTGTACAGGAAGATAATTTTTTGCTTTCGTTTAAAAGAGGAAATAATGATAAATGGTTGTATAATGACATCTTTAAAGCAGAATATGTAAGGGAATTTGCGAAGAATTTTTCTACTACCTTAGGCTTTAAAAACTGGAAACAAACACCTGCTGGTTCTATCACCTATGTGAAAGAAAAAGGCTTTGAAAAAACGACCATTCCGGATGTAACAACCAGCGAATTATCTGCTGAATTCAGATGGGCGCCGCACGAACAGTTTTACCAGGGCAAGGTGTACAGAACCCCGATATTTAATAAATATCCAATTTTCAGGTTTAGATATACCGCCGGTATCAAAGGTTTGATGAATGGCGAATATAATTATGAAAACCTCAATCTTAACATTCAAAAAAGATTTTATCTTTCACAGCTTGGTTATACAGATGTGTCAGCAGAGGGCAGCTACATTTTCGGAAAAGTTCCTTTTTCTTTGTTATCCATTCATCATGCTAACCAGACTTATTCTTACCAGTTAAACTCTTACAACATGATGAACTTTATGGAGTTTGTAAGCGACAGGTATGTGGCGGTAAATGCGGATCATTATTTTAATGGCTTCCTGTTCAATAAAGTTCCTTTGCTCAAAAAGCTAAAGTTAAGAGAAGTGATTGCTGCCAAAGTGTTATGGGGCGGTGTAAGAGATGAAAACAATCCTGCCATTAATAATGATTTGTTCAAATTTCCCGTAGATGCCAAAACAGGCGTACCGACTACTTACAGTTTGGGCAGCACGCCGTATGTGGAAGTAAGTGCAGCGGTGGCCAATATATTTAAGCTGCTAAGAGTGGATGTAGTGAAGAGAGTTACTTATTTAGATCATCCTGATATTTCGAAATGGGGAATCAGAACAAGATTTAAATTCGATTTTTAGTTTTTTTTAAGAATAAAAATATTTTGGATTACAATTACTTTTTGCGGAATAATCCAACAGTTGTATAATAGTTTAAAAACAAAAAAATGGCTCTCATTAGCGGGAGTCATTTTTAATTTCAGCATCTTATTATTTTTCTCTGCTGTTCTCTGCATGTATTTTTCTCTGCGCGCTCAGCATTAAAGTTTTTTTACTAATCAGGTGGTTTACAAATACTTAACGGGCAGGAAAGAATTTTTATGAAGACAAAAGCAATTTGTATAAAATTACCTGCGAAAGATAATTATCTTTAACGATAACAAATTGTATGAATCGTATTGATCGTTTAGCCGCAATTGTTATCCAGCTTCAATCGAGGCGATTGGTGAAAGCCCGGGACATTGCTGATAAGTTTTCCATAAGCCTGCGCACTGTTTACCGCGACGTCCATGCGCTCGAAGAAGCCGGCGTGCAGGTAACAGGCGAGGCAGGCATCGGTTATCGTTTAATGGAAGGTTACAAGCTGCCGCCCGTAATGTTCAACCAGGATGAAGCTTCCGCTTTGTTAACCGCTGCAAAACTGATGCAATCAATGAGCGATGAAAATTCATCAAAGCATTACCTTTTGGCGCTGGATAAAATAAAAGCAGTGCTGCGGCTGGCAGAAAAAGATCACCTCGAAGAAATTGATGAGCATATCGCTGTCGTATCACATCCTGCCTTTGCATATAAAAAACCAGCAGAGTTACATCTTCAGAAAATATTAAAGGCAATTGCATCATCCGCTATTATTGACGTCAATTATACGTCGGTCGAAAAGAGTGAAACACTGCAGCGAAAAGCAGAACCTGTCGGTATTTATTACCAGGGCAGCCATTGGTATCTTATTGCGTTCTGCCTGCTAAGAAATGACTATCGAAACTTCCGTACAGACAAGATCAATAAACTAACGCTCACGGATGAGAAGATGGTGCAAATACATCCGCCTCTCCATAGCTTCATTAACCGGTTATCAGCACAAAGGCAGTTGCAAAAAGTGGTGATTGATGCAGAAAAGCATATTAGTAAATATTTTGGAGAACAGAAATATTACAATGGTTTTGTAAAAGAAGAAGAGGTTGGCGACTGCATCCGCATGACATTTTTAACCGGGTCACTGACAGGCTTTGCGCGTTGGTTTATGTTATTTGGTGACAAAGCTAAAATTGTTGAGCCGGTGGAGTTAAACAATATGGTTACAGACATTGCAGAAAATATTCTGAAAAAAATTCAACAACACCAAATGCTGCTGACATAGCGCTGTCATTGGTGCTTTGTTTCTTTGAAGCAACAAAAACAAAACGCTATGACATTTATTGAATTTTTTAAGAAACAGTTTATTGAAGAAGGTGCTACCACGCGTAAAATGCTTTCGAGAGTGCCGGATGACAAGTTCGGGTATCAGCCGCATGCTAAAAGCATGGATATGAAACGCCTTGTTACGCATATTTCAGACCTTCCCGGCTGGATACAGATGACTTTTACCACTGATGAATTAGACTTTGCCAAACCGTATGAACCACCGCAGGTAAACAATAATGCAGAACTGATGGCTTATTTTGAAAAACGCTATAATGAGGGTTTATCAACACTGGTTCCGGAAAATGAAGCTGTCTTAGATAAAGCCTGGACATTACGAAATGGCGATAAGATATACAGTACAGATCCCAAGATAGACATTATAAGAATGTCGCTGAGCCAGCAGATACATCACCGGGCACAGTTAGGTGTATACTTAAGACTGCTCGATATACCAATACCCGGCAGCTACGGCCCGAGTGCCGATGAAAATAGTTTTGACTGACAAGACCAGTTTCAAAATACCTTAAAAGGCTGTCCCGATCCTAAAATTGAGACAGCCTTTTCTGTTAGGTTTTAACAGTAATTATATAAAGATTCTAAATGGTAATTTAGTTAATTTCAGTATTACAAACTTTATCAGTTCGAGACATATTAGTTACTAAATTTGACCTTTAAACTTTTTGAATTTATAATGGAACCAAAAGATGTAAGATGGCATCAACGTTTTAATAATTATAATAAAGCGTTATCCCAACTTAGTAGATTTATCAATAAAGGCCAACTGAATGAGTTTGAAGAGCAGGGATTGATAAAGTCTTTTGAATATACTTATGAACTTGCCTGGAATACGATAAAGGACTTTTATGAAGGGCAAGGTGAGACCGGGATACAGGGCAGTCTTGATGCAATCAGGATGGCCTATAACAGGGGACTGATTGAAAACGGAGACAAATGGATGAATATGGTTCAGAGCCGTATAAGAACGGCACATACATATAATGAAGAGACAGCAGACGAAATTGCAGCGGAAATAATTTATTCATATCATGATTTATTTGTAACATTTCAAAGAACAATGGAAGGATTTAAAAGCGGAGAGCAAGAATCTTTTTCTGATGATAAAGCTAAATAATGGAGTTTGGATTAAGCGATACTGAAATAAATAAGATAAACCAGGTTTTTTCATCTTTTCCTGAGATTGAAGAAGTTATTGTTTACGGCTCACGTGCAAAAGGAAATTTCAGAGCCGGATCTGATATTGATATGACTCTTACCGGCAAAGATTTGAACCTGCATCTTATAAATGAAGTAAATGGTAAAATTGATGATCTGCTCATGCCTTATATGTTTGATTTGTCCATTTTGAAACAAATTAAAAACCAGGATTTAACAGATCATATTCGTCGTATCGGTAAAACTTTTTACAAAAAGCAAGAGAAGAAATTGCATCAATAATAAGTGCATGCAGAAACTGGCATCTGTCATCTGTTAAAAAGTGTCGTCCACTCCCGCAACCGCTCTGCGGCGTCGTTAGTAATCTGACCGGGCAGCATCCGCCATTGCCAGTTATTTTCACCGGAAGCCGGAGTATTCATGCGCGCAGTTTCATCTAAACCTAATATGTCCTGCATCGGCAGTATTACGATATTGGCAACAGATGAATAAGCTAACCGTCCCATTTCCAGGTGAATATTATCTTCAGAAACGGGTTTGCCTATATACTGTTCTATTTGGTGGTGATGACTGTTGCCTTCATGGCGATACCAGCCTTTTATGGTATTGTTATCATGCGTGCCTGTATAAACAACAAAGTTTTCAGAATAGTTGTGAGGTATATGAATAGACTTTGGCATTTCATAACCAAAAGCAAATTGTAAAACCTTCATTCCAGGAAAAGCAAACTCATCCCGAAGCTCATAAACGGTGTTATCTATCTCTCCTAAATCTTCTGCTATAAAAGGCTGTTCTCCCAGCACTTTTTTTACTGCGTGAAAAAAATCTGCACGCGGCCCTTTTTCCCATTTACCGTTTCTGGCTGTTTTTTCATTTGCATTTACTTCCCAAAAATCAGCAAAGGCGCGAAAGTGGTCGAGACGAAGTATGTCGAAAAGCTCCATGTTTTTTTTTAGCCGTTCTATCCACCAATGATAATGATGTTTTTTATGAACTTCCCATAAAAATACCGGCATGCCCCAAAATTGCCCGTCGCTTGTAAATGCATCAGGCGGCACACCTGCCGCCCCGATTACGTTTCCATCTTCATCAAGACTAAACAGATTACGATGAGTCCATACATCTGCGGAGTCGTAACTTACATAAAAAGGCAAATCACCGAAAAGTTTAATCCCCATTGCATTGCAATAATTTTTCAGATCATTCCATTGTAATGAAAAAAGAAACTGCCGCCATTGTATTTTTTCTGCCTGTTCTTTATTCTCTGATAAAAGCTTTTGCAATGCATGCTTATCACGAAACTTAAACTCATCTCTCCATTGAGACCAGGGCTTATATTCATTGTGTTGTTTAAGCAACATATAAAGAGCAAAATCATCCAGCCAGCAAGCTTCTTTTTTGCAGAAATTTTTAAAATTATCGTGTAAGTGATGTCCTTTGCCATTCTGAAAATTTTTCCATGTTTTTTCAAAAATGTCGCCTTTTACACGTTCTGCTTCTGCATAATTTATTTTATTTTCCCGCGGAAGATAGTATTGTTCGAGGTCGGTAAAATCCATCAGCCCTTCCTGCGCAAGGAATTCAGGACTTATAAACAAAGTATTTCCAGCCCTGCTCGAGATGGAACTGTACGGAGAATGTCCCTGTCCCTCCTCAGTCGGATTAAGAGGCAAAAGCTGCCAGTATTTTTGACCGCTTCTGCGCAGAAAGTCTGCAAATTTTTTTGCCTCAGGCCCTAAGTCACCTATTCCGAATGCTGAAGGCAGCGAGGAAATGTGCAGCAAAATACCTGCTCCGCGTTTGTTATCTTTCATAGTTATTTTAAAATTAAGGGAATCGAGTCTGGGAATTACTCTACAGTTGTTTCAACATTACTACAGAACGGCCTTGTACTGTAATTTCTTGCCTGGCTCTGAATATTTCATCGTTTTCAGCAGTCACAATCTCGCTTGTGTCTAACACCTTAGCCCATTTTTTTCCATATTTTCGTGGCGGTAATTTGTATGTAAGCTGATCGTAATAAGCATTAAAAATGACATAAAAGCTGTCGTCAATAATATGCTCGCCTTTCGGACCCAACGACCTGATCCCATTACCATTTAAAAAAACACCTAACGATTTTGCAAAATCATGCATCCAGTTATCTTCTGTCATTTCCGTTCCGTCAGGTAAAAACCAGGCAATATCCTGCAATCCTGAATGTAAAACAGGTAACCCCTGAAACCAGTCGCGACGCCGGAGTACAGGATGGTTTTTACGAAAATGAATCAGCTTGCGCGTAAAATCAAGCAGGTCAGTATCTGCATGTTGCCAGTCCATCCACGAGACTTCATTATCCTGGCAGTATGCATTGTTGTTTCCGCCCTGCGTGCGGCCCCACTCGTCACCTGCTACTATCATCGGCACACCTTGTGACAAAAACAGGGTTACTAAAAAATTTCTTTTTTGCTGGCTGCGCAGCGCAATAATACCAGCATCTTTTGCCGGACCTTCTGCACCGCAGTTCCACGACCGGTTGTGGCTTTCTCCATCGTTGTTATTCTCCCTGTTGGCGGTATTATGCTTTTCATTGTATGAGACAAGGTCATTTAGCGTAAAGCCATCATGTGCTGTTATAAAATTTACACTTGCAGTAGGTTTACGGGAATCAATCTGGTACAGATCGGGGCTGCCGGTAAAACGCTGCGCAAATTCTCCCAGCATGCTGTCTGCTCCACGCCAGTAGTCGCGTATGCAATCCCTGTATTTTCCATTCCACTCCGCCCATCCCGGCGGAAATTTACCTACCTGGTACCCACCCTCCCCGATATCCCATGGTTCAGCTATCAGTTTTACCTGCGATATAACAGGATCCTGGTGTATGATGTCGAAGAAAGACCCGAGCTTGTCTACAGCATGCGACTCACGTGCAAGGGTAGAGGCAAGATCGAAGCGAAACCCGTCTACATGCATTTCCAAAACCCAATACCTCAGACTGTCCATTATCAGTTTAAGCACCGTTGGCATCATTACATTTAAAGTATTGCCGGTGCCGGTATAATCCATGCAAAAACGCTTATTATCTGTCAGCCGGTAATAAGAGGCGTTATCAATACCCCTAAAACATATAGTTGGTCCCAGCTCGCTTCCTTCGCCCGTATGATTATAAACAACATCCAGAATCACTTCAATTCCGGCTTTATGCAATTGCTTCACCATATTCTTAAATTCGGATACCTGTTCTCCGTGTTCTCCATACTGCGAGTACCTGATATCCGGAGCAAAAAAGGCGATAGAATTATAGCCCCAGTAATTTATGAGATCGTTTACTGCAAGATGCCGGTCGTTGATGAAGTGGTGAACAGGCATCAGTTCTATTGCCGTAATGCCAAGATCAGTAAGGTATTTTATGGTAACAGGATGAGCTAAAGCGGCGTAAGTACCTTTTATCTTATCAGGAATCTGCGGGTGCAGCTTTGTAAAACCTTTGACATGAGCTTCGTAAATAACAGATTTATGATAAGAGGTCTTAGGAGACCTGTCTCCTTCCCAATCGAAATTAGGATCAATAACAACGCACTTTGGCACATGCGCAGCGCTGTCTGTGCGGTTAAAAGTTAAGTCCGGATCAGGAGCGCCTTTTATATAACCAAAAAGCGAATCGTGCCACTCCATAGTGCCTGCAATAGCTTTGGCATACGGATCAATCAGCAGTTTAAACGGATTAAAGCGGTGGCCATTTCGCGGGTCATAAGAGCCCGTTACACGATAGCCATATAGCTGGCCGGGTTTTGCATCGGGAAGATAAATATGCCAGATTTGGTGTGTGCGCTCTGTCATCTCTATTTTCGCTGACTCTTTTCCGCTCTCATTTGTTTCAAACAGACACAAGGTAACGCCGGTTGCATTTTCTGCATACAGCGCAAAATTTACTCCGTTTCCATCCCATGTAGCTCCTAAAGGATAAGGGTGACCGGGATAAACAGTATAACTCATTTTATAAATGATTTTTTTAGGATATTTTGCGAGAATTTTCTTTCGTTCTAAAAAGTGTCTGTCCTGCTAAAGAGTCAACTTTTTTTTGAGAAAGCACTTTGTTGTTTTATTATCTCTTTTAATGAAAAGGGAGGAAAAATAGTTATTTTCTCTTATTTATTGCTTTCTCATTATTCAATATTCCTGCCAGCAAAGTATTTATAATTAAATAATGAAAAGGGTTTTAAAAGATTGTTTTTACACACCCCAAAACGAGTCGCAGCTTTAAGATCAGAAAAGCGGAAGCAGCTTATTACACCGTTATTCTATTATTTATTCATTTTCCCGATTTTCTTAATAACCGTCAGCATTTTTTTAAAACGATATATTTTTTAATATTAAATAAAATGCGCCTCTGCTTCATCAGCGTATTTGTTTTGATAATAAGCAAAGATAACTTTCATTGTATCGCCCTCATTATTTTAAAAGTTAATGATCTTTGTAACGCAGTATTGAAAAAATTATTTACCATATAATTACTTTTTAAGCAATGTTAGGAAAACTATCAGGATGGGATGACACTATTGTGGCACTGGCTACCCCGCAGGGTATCGGCGCTATAGGTGTAATAAGAGTAAGCGGAAAAGAGGCCATAGAGGTGGTAAATCATCTATTTCCTTCAAAGAATCTTTTGGCAAAAGCATCACATACTTTACATGTCGGTATGCTGCAGCAAAATGGACTATCTATAGATCAGGTTGTAATTTCTTTATACAAAGCGCCTTTTTCCTATACAGGTGAAAATGTGGTTGAAATATCGTCTCACGGATCGCCTTATGTATTAGAAAAAATAATAAATGCCTTAACTGCCGAAGGAGCGCGGCTGGCCAGGCCGGGTGAGTTTACACAAAGAGCTTTTCTTAACGGAAAACTCGATCTGACTCAGGCTGAAGCAGTTGCAGACTTAATATCAAGCAATACTGAAGCAAGCCGTAAGCACGCATTGCAAAACATCAGAGGAGGTTTTTCTTCCATTTTAAAAAATTTGCGTGACCAGTTGCTGAGCTTTTCAGCTTTAATAGAGCTTGAGCTCGACTTTAGCCAGGAAGATGTAGAGTTTGCAGACAGAAAACGTCTTTATATCATGATAAATGAAGCCGAAAAAATAACGGCTGATTTACTGTCATCTTTTAGATTGGGAAATGTTATTAAGCATGGCGTACAGGCAGCCATAATAGGCAAGCCAAATGCAGGAAAGTCAACCTTGTTAAACACGCTTTTAAATGAAAACCGGGCTATAGTAAGTGAAATTCCCGGCACAACCCGCGATACTATTGAAGAAGTGCTGAATATTGATGGAATATTGTTTCGATTGATAGACACGGCAGGCATAAGGCAGCATACAAACGATGTAATCGAAAATTTTGGTATTGAGAAAAGCCTCGAAAAAATGAGCCAGGCAGACATTGTTATTTATCTATTTGATGTAAATGAAATAAATGCAGAAGAACTGCAAATTGTAATATTTGAAATGAAAGAAAAAGGCATTAAATACTTATTAGCAGGTAATAAAACTGACCTAAGCACAGACGCAGAACTTGCACACAAATTTTCTAACATAAACGTTTTGTACATCTCTGCAGCCAACAAAAAAAATATAGAAATTTTAAAGCAAAGATTAGTTGACGAAGTGATTGGCGGAAGTCTGAAAACAGAAAGCGCCATTGTATCAAATGCCCGTCATTATGAAGCATTACGGCTGGTTCACGAGTCGCTTACAGATATTCAGCAGGGAATGGATATTAATGTTTCCGGTGATTTGTTGTCACTTGACATACGCAGGTGTTTGCATTATTTAGGAGAGATTACAGGTGAGATTACCAATGAAGATCAGTTGGATTATATTTTTAGCAAGTTCTGTATCGGAAAGTAAATATCCTTCTTTTATTTGTTATACACTTGTTTTTCAACGTATTATGTGCATAAATCTTTCTCTTATTTGTTGCCAATTTGCTCTTTTTAGCTTAACTTAGTTGCCTGATTGTTGCCCAATGTTGTAAAGTTTGTTGCCCAGCAACAAATAAGGATGAAAGGAGAAAAGATGCTACATCCTGCTACACACTGCAACAATCAGCTACACAAGGCAACAAAAATGAGTAGCAACATTCGCTTAGAAAAAACATGCAACTTCTGCGGTAATCCCTTTACCGCAAAGACAACTGTTACACAGTTTTGTTCCGATAACTGTGCAAAGAGATCATACAAACAACGTAAGAGATCAGCAAAGATTGAAACAGCTATCCAGGAAGAAAAGCAAAAAGTTGCTGCATCATTCAATCCGGTTGTAGTTCAAAAAGATTTCCTAAGCATTGATGAAACCTGCCAGCTTTTGGGTGCAAGTAGATGGACTATTTACCGGCTCATTGATAAAGGACAATTAACAGCGGGTAAGTTAGGAAGCCGCACAATCATTTCACGGGTCGCAATTAATAACCTTTTTAATACTTCAGTCGTATGAATGTAACGCTTAGACAACGTCAGAAAGGCGACAAGGTCAGCCTTTATCTTGACTACTACGAAAATGGAAAACGCAAGTACGAGTATTTGAAAATGTACTTGTTTCCAACACCGGAAAAGGGAAAGCTCACTAAGGAGCAGAAGAAACACAATGATGATACTTTGGCGTTAGCCGAAGCCATCAAATCTAAGCGGCATGTTCAAATCAAAAATGAAGAATTTGGGTTTAGAGATACCGAAAAACTAAAAGGTAGTTTCCTTGCATACTTTGAAATGCTTACAGAAAAGAGAAAGGACAGTGAAGGCAATTGGGGAAATTGGAGCAGCACATTAAAGCATTTACAAGAGTTCGCAAAGTTTGATATTACTTTCAAAGAGATTGATAAAACTTGGTTAGAAGATTTCAAATATTATTTGAAGAACACAGCCAGAACCAAAAACAAAAAACATCTTTTACAAAACTCACAATCTTCTTATTACAGCAAAGTAACAGCAGCTTTAAAAGAAGCAGTGAAAGCGGGTATCATTCAAACCAACCCGGCTAACCAGGTCGATTGTATAAAGCCTGATGACACAAGCAGAGAGTTTTTAACCTTTGAAGAATTGCAGGCAGCAGCAAAAATAGAGTGCGAACTTCCTATACTAAAACAAGCCTTTATATTTTCTGCGTTGTCAGGTTTAAGGTGGTCAGATATTAAGAAACTGCTTTGGTCAGAAATACAGAGTTCAGGCGATGATTATTATATAAGGTTCAGGCAGAAGAAAACAAAAGGTTCGGAAACATTGCCCATATCAAAGCAGGCTTATGATTTATTAGGGGAGAGAGGCAAACCGGAAGGAGAAATTTTTGAAGATTTAAAGTACAGTGCATGGAATAATTTAAAGCTAAGAGAATGGGTAATGAAAGCCGGTATTACAAAGCACATCACTTTCCATTGTGCAAGGCATACCTATGCTACATTACAACTAAATTTGGGTACTGATATTTATACGGTTTCAAAAATGTTGGGGCACAGACATTTAAAAACAACAGAGGTTTATGCAAAGGTTATAGATAAAAGAAAGCAGGAGGCTGCTAACCGCATTCAATTGGAACTATGATTAACGAATTAGAATTGTATCATAACATATTGTTCATTGATCGTCCCTGGTTAGATAACAAAACCAGCGGACAGAAATATCAGCAATTGTATCATGCACTTTCTAAAGAAAACTTAGCCCAGCAACCTTTATACGAATTTGCTTTCCCTAAACCACTAACATCAAAAAGAAAATATTTTTACAAGCTGTTTGATAATGAAGCCAACCGTTATATAAATACGATCCACAGTTTAATTAGCCAGGCATCTAATGAGAATGAAAAAAAGTATTGGATACATCCAACACTTACAAAGAAACTGAAAGACCAACTAACACAGACCGAGGCAGAAATAAAAAGCAATGGTTTTTATTTATCTGTTGTGGACGACAAGACCCAGGAGCAAAAACATTCGGATGATGCCTACATTATTCAGTGTTTGAAATATCAGTTGATACGTTTGTATTTAGAAATTCAGGACAGCTTCCCTGCTTATGTAAAAGAAGACTTGCTAACGCAAGAAGATTTACATAACCTGTATTTTAGCGAACCAGCTTCCGCCAATTCTTTTATAGTTGCAGCTTCGCCGCTTAACCTTCCTAAGCCTTCGGCTGCTATTGTTGCAAAGCCACCAGAAAAAACCTTTAAAGTCATCAAATGGGACATTAGAGAAGATCAAAGAGGAATACTAAACTATGCTGATATTATTGCTAAGCCTGACAGCTTCATTAGCCGAACAAGAACTTTTCAACAGTGAATTATTAGACCATCAATATAAATTTATAAAGAAGCGTGGAAACGTTGAAAAGATGGCTGCATTATATCGCATCCTTATTCAAAAGCAACACTTCAAAACATACTCCTTTAAAGATGGAAGAAAGAAGATAACAGACTTGCAAATTCGCAAGTTCCTGAACCATCGCTACATTGCTACTATTGACAGAGAGTTCCGTAATTTCAAAGATAAACCTACACTCGACGAATATCTAAGCAATCATGTTGCTTTAGCCCTTCTTATACCGTTTTAAAATGCTGGTATTTTCACCCGTTTATACCAAAACAAAATACCAAAAAAATATTCAAACCCTTACTGCATAAGGGTTTTGCCATTTTACAAAATACCAAAATCCCACTACCAGTAACTTCTTTCCAACTTGCCCTCGACTTCGATAATCGGAGTTGACATTAGCGCTGATGTCCATTTTATAACTTTTTCAATTGTTTCAAAATGGACGAAATATTAGAACGTCTCGACAAGATCGAAAGGCTCATAGTAAGCCAGAATATAGTACAGAAAGATGTGCTCAACTTCAATGAAGCATGTTCTTATCTGGAGCTATCGCAATCCCATTTGTACAAATTAACCAGTACAAGACAGATCCCTCATTTCTGCCCTCAAGGTAAAAAGCTCTATTTCAACCGGCACGAACTCGATGGCTGGTTGCAACGCAACAGGCAGTCAACAAGCGAAGAAATAGAAAAGCAAGCTACCAATTACATCATCAAAAAAGGGAGGGCTTAATCATGGCACAAATCATTTTTTCAGAAGAAGCCTATCAGGAAATTGTACAACGGTTGACACGGTTGGAAGCAATGCTAAAACTAAAGCAGGGAGACCAGGAAGATGTGTTTGTAGATAATCAGGAGTTCTTACAAATAATGAATGTAAGCAAACGAACAGCCCAGGCATGGAGAGATCAAAAAGTAATTGCTTTCTCACAAGTTGGTAATAAAATCTATTACCGTATGGGCGACATAATGAAACTCCTGGAGAAGAACCGGATTGAAGCAAATCAATAAAGGTTCAAACAATTCTGGTCACAATTTTAACGCTTAGAAAATGGCATCAGCAACAATATTCAAAGGGTTCACCAACCCTGTAGAAAATATATCACTCATCATTCTTACCAAACAAATCAAAGACGGTAAGTACAAAGAGGAAGTGCAGAAGGTAACGGCAATTGCAAGTCAGGGAAACAAGGAGGAAGCCGATAAACTCAAAAAACAATTATTGGCTTTCACTCCCTGCGGCACTTTTGAAGGTGGTAGAAAATTGGAGTATCTAACACAGTACAGCCAATTCATTATCCTTGACCTGGACAAACTAACACCGGAGCAATTGCAGGCTGCTTTTGACAAAGCCGCTGCAATACCTTATACGTTTTGCTGCTTTCGCAGCCCCAGCGGTAACGGTTTAAAAATACTCATTGAGGTATCCAGCACACAGGAACACCATGAGCAGGCATACAAGCAGGTTGCAGACTATTACGAACAACAAACAGGCTTACTCATTGATCGTTCAGGCAAGGACATCACAAGGCTTTGCTTTGTGTCTTATGATCCACAAGCTCACCGCAACATCTGTAACGAAAAATTTCCTGTAATCATTAATGGCACAGTGCAAAAACAAAGTCAGGAGCCAACACCTGCAAAGCAGGTTATTGCCACGCCTGAAGAAGCAAACGAGTTTGCTTTAGCCTTTGAAATGCAAATCAATTTCACCAATCAAAAATCAGAGTATGGACCAAACAATCGCAACAATTACATTTATCTGTTGGCATCTAATTGCAACCGTGCCGGCATTCCCGAGCAGGACACTTTGCAACTTTGTTTGCAAAGGTTTGATCTCGATGATAAAGAAATAACAGCATCTGTCCGCAGTGCTTACAATCATCATCCTACCGAGTTTGCAAAGTTTGCAAACGTTGCAAAGCTGCAAACAGACAAGGAGCAAAACACAGAGGACTATTTAAAAAACACTCCTTCCATTCCTGAAGAAATTTACCAGCAGATTGAGATGCTTCAATAAATACGGACAGTAGAGTTGCTTAAATTAGCAATTCAAATGAAAGAAAAAAGTACAGGTGCCAGGCGTCGAAAGTATGATGCTTCGTTTAAAGAAGAAGTATTGAAAAT
>JAABUS010000522.1_pt1 | contig 96075 bp, 105 predicted proteins | sample 5560161 | NCBI WGS metagenome assembly JAABUS01 (sample SAMN10711885, study PRJNA513376) | rock metagenome | isolation source: Antarctica rocks | place: Antarctica: Victoria Land, Trio Nunatak nord | collected 2016-01-04
TACCAGATGCCGCAGCCGTACGGCGTGTGGATGATGTCGAAGATGAAGAGCCCTTCGTTGTATTGGGCCTTGCTTTGCACGCGTACGGACACCCGTCCGTAACCGGCATCGGCGTTGTCGTCGTTGTCCCAGACGCGCAGCACGGCTGCCTTCGCAGAGGCGTAGGTGAGATTCAGGTCATCGGAGGCGTAGCGGTCGGCGTAGAGGGCGAAACCGATCTCCGGGTCGTACTCGTTGAAGTTGTAGAACTTGTCGAAGAAGGTGGTGCCTTGGTAGGTGTCTACGAGCTTGTATTCGAGCTGGGCGTAGTCGGGGTATCGGCCATACTTCCTGAGGAGAATATGAAGTCAGTATTCCTCCTTTGAGTCAAAGGATTGAAAAAAAGAGACACGTGATGGTCGATGCGAAGGGGATCACTGACCTCTGAGCTGAGTAGAACTGCACACCCACGATGGTGGCTACAAGCAATCCACAGATTAAAGGGGGGAACCAGAAAGCGAAATTGCGGCGACTTGGGACTGGGCAAGCTTTGGAGTCGGTTTTGGCCATAGCTGATAAGTAGAACAGGCTTTTGATCAAAGACTAGTTGCTAGCGATTGGTAGACGATGCAAGAACGTAAGAATGTACTACAACCAGTGCTGAAAGCTAATGAGTGCAAGTCTGGAGACAAGATAGAAAAGCTGAGATGATAATTGAGTTATGCCGTCAAGGCAAAACTCACTTTTTGAGAAGTTGCAACTCACTTCTGGCGAAACGGTATCAAGGTCATCCGTCAATCCGTCAATCCGTTAATCCGTCAACCAGTGCAGCGATTTGGCGGCACTCATCCAGATGCTGTTTTCTTAGCTCTCTCAGTTCTCCTATCCCTATCAGTAACATGGCGTACTTCCCAAAGGTCCATCCGGTTAGATACATGTTCGATGCTTCCATCAGAATCCTCTTGTTGCATGCTTCGATTGACCAAGGTAGATCATCGGATGGTTGGCGTTGTGGACTAGGCATCATCGTTTAGTCCATTGTAAAGCCGCCAATGCAACTCACTAAGAAGCGTTGAGGGAATGTGCAACAAATGTAGCACAGCATAGGATGCTCAAGTAGCTGGTGAAAAGAGTAGAAGTACACGGCATTACTTTCGGAGCGTCAAAAGACAACGAGCCCATCAACGCCGAGCCATCCTCCAGGCTTCCTCTGCGCCAGTCACTACCATCATGAACCGTTGGGTATTCCTCGTGGTGCTTTTGGCAGGGGGGGAGGGTTCTCCGAAGCGTCATCTTCTTCCATCATATCCTCAATTTGCTCAGGATGTCTATACGCAGAAGTAGTCAGCACGACAGCGGTTTCCCGAGCAGCGAAGCTCGGACAAAACGGTGCCACTCACCCCAGTAAACCCTTGATATCCTTCATCTCGTAATGCTTCTTCCTCATTTCTTCGAACTCCTTGTGCCGGACGTTTCCATCGTGATCTTTCTTGACAGCCTCGCCGTCAGCCTCTGGATCGACTACCACGATCTTCTCGCCTTTGACACTCCCACTCCTGGATATTCTGCCGCCGTCTCCTGATGAACCACGAACTGCCTCCTCGGGCTCTCCCAACTCCAAACCAGGAATATCGGTCTCCCTTGTTGATCGAGATGGTCGGCTGCCTCCAGATGCACTGTCACCAGCGCGGACCTTATCGAACTCATCTACCATCAGCTCTTGGGCATCCAGCATCCGCATCTCTTCCTCGTCCTCTTCGGGTTCATATCGCTTGGTGTAGGGTGTCTTGGGCTCATCGATCTTCATGGTAGAGCTCTTTTCCTGCTCGGTCAGGTAAAGATTGGCTTCGTCCCACTTGAGGCGTGGCTCGTCTGCCATGTCGGCTGGAACGCCTGCGATGGTGCTCTGGCGACGCGAGACGGACGAACGGGGATTGGAGCTGTTCCGCCGATGACCCGCATTTTGAAGCGTATTGGAAAGTGTGAGGTCAGGGTCCGACGAAGGAGTAATCGAATCAAGGGTCTGGGAAGGAGTAGGACCAGATGCGGGGGGTTGGTGGGGAGGGGATGTGTGGGACGCGGTTTTCAATATTCCTGTTGTCATCGTTAGGTTCCCACTGTAGAATATAAGACCATAAAGACACGAGCTTACCCTTTGGGCGTTTGGGAATATCAGTCGCTTGAGCAGGGGTTTGAGTCATGACGGATATGCGGACTGAACGGCCAACGGGAGGAGGTGTTGGCTAGAAGCAGAATGACCACTTTTGCATAGGAGTGATACCAGAGATTTCTGAAGAATAGGCAGTCTGTCCACCGTGGGTATACGATGATGGGAGTGAAATTCACATGTGCGCATGAGCGATAATCGTAATGCATGATGAGTGCGTTTCCAAACCTGGATCATCAAATGACGAAACCCCGGGATCTTAGCGTCGCCGTTCCCGCTAGCCTAGCCGAGCCCTAAAGTAAGTTAACGATCCTCCAATCAAATGACTCTCATCTGAATCGAACGTTGAAACCGCCAAGTCTACAGAAAAAACTGACTTGGCATCATGTTGATAGCAGTGCCAGCAACACTGGCCGCTCTCAGCCCCTTACTCGTCGGCCCCAAAAGCGACAATGAGACATGCACAGAAGCCGTCAAAAGTTCTCCTATGATTCCTACTCTACTCCCTTCCCCTTCGACCTTGTGACAATGATTAAGAATCGCGTAGAATTCTTATAAGACCGAAAAGGAGCCTCGCAGTAGCATTTGTGATGCAGAAAGGAAGACGTGAAGCTCGCTGGGCCTGTTGACGATAATTCTATATCTCGATGTCTCCGGCCTTCAGATCTTGTTGCTGGCGGCACCGGTGTAAATCAAAGACTTGTCCGGCGAGTTGAGAAGCTAAGGGGGTGATGAGAGTAGATTAGGCAGGGGGATGAACACAGCGATGGTCTTCTCGAAACAGCATAGCTTATGCTGTATTCCAATGTAATGCTTTGTTTATGATGCTCGCACTACACCAATTGACATGTGATGAGGTTTGTCCTATTCAGTAGTTCACGTCCCAAGTGTTGAGAGCGCGAGCTCAATTGACACAAAGCTAGAAATTCCTTCACATCTCCTCCTACACCTCTTTCTTAAAAGCACCATGCCTCGTGATTAAACCAGCACAAAGCCCAACAGAGCAGTTGGGGCAGATGAAAAGATGCAAGCATCTACCAATCCTTCGGTCGGGTAGGTAGCCTCTTGTACTCGTATCACAGCACGCTGATATTGAGCTTGTGTGATAGTCCAATGGCTCTCCAAAGCCTCTTCCAAGTTCCTCCGCCTTCTGCAGCCTCTTCCTCGTCGATAGACATGGCGAAGAAGATAGCGAATTCACCCTCTAAGAAAATCAAGACCGCACAAGCTCTGCCCTTTATGACGCGCCATATAAAATTGCCAGTCTTTCTGCCCCAGATTGATGGCATCGATGCTGAACGGTTCAATGATTGCTGCAATATCACTCAAGCAGAGTCATTCCTCGACCATGCCAAAGACTTCCATGCCTTTTCGCTAGAAAAGCTGGCGTGGGCTATGCAACATCAAGCTGACGTCGCATCAATCGAGAGATACTTAAACAGCTTTGACCCCGCGACTGTCAAATCACAGCTTAGCTCGCCCCTGAAAGATTGTACATCCGCAGATGTATTCCCAATCCTATTTTTTGCCGTGGAACAGAATTCCCCCAAGATTGTGAGGGTGCTTTGTAAAGCTGGTGCAGACCCAAGCAAGGGATCCGAGCCAACAGGGTTGCCTTTGCTCGCTTACACCATTCTCAGCGCGGAGTATGACCTCTCAGACACAACGGACACGCTTATCGCTCTGCTTGCAGAGCAAGCAAAACCCGAGCAAGTACCGTGCAGTATGTGGAAAACGCCGTTGCAAGCTCCAAGAGCGGACTCACCCACGGCAAGCGAGGATGGATACTTCACCTTCAGGTCTTGGTGCACCCCTGAGCTTCGAAAAGCTCTCGCTAGAAACTTGACCCTTATGCAGAGATACTCGCTTTGGCGAGCCAAGCATCTTCCTTCGTCGACGCCGCGAATGGTACAGATCGCGACCGCATTCAACATCCTCCCTCTGCTTGAGACGCCATACCATATCATTGGCCAGGCACCCGCTATCAGGCAAGTTGTCGATGCAGTGGCCAGTCACTACCTGTTCGACAGCGGCTTCCCTCTTGTCATGCTCTTCACCGGAGCCAGCGGCCACGGCAAAACAGAAGTTGCTAAACGCATGGGAAATCTCCTGTCCCTAGACATCTACATTGTAGACTGCACGGAAATGAGATACGAGACGGACATATTTGGCCCCAAAGCTCCGTACATGGGCCACGAAAAGGGGTCCATGCTCAACAATTTCCTTGCCGAGCACTCTGGCCAACGCGCTGTCGTCTTCCTTGACGAATTCGAGAAGACCACTGCGGGCGTCCACAAGGCCATGCTTCTCCCCTTTGAAAGTGGCATGTACCAGGACCGCCGCAACGGGACGAAGTTAGACTGCACTAAAATCATCTGGATTCTAGCAGCCAACCTTGGCGAAGAAATGATCCAGAAGTTCTGGTCAACCAGCATGGAGAACGCCAGCCAGACTCATTCGGTACAAGTCGATTACGAAAAACTCTGCACACTGCTCGAGAACGTCGCGATCAGGACATTTGGCGCGCCATTGACCGGCCGTCTATCGTATACAATCCCCTTCGTCCCTTTCAACGACCTCGAGCAAGCCGTCACAACCTACAAATTCATGCGGGAGTTCAAGAATGAGATCCGCAAACCCGTCAACGTCGAAGCCAAGCTCTTCCCTCGCCGCCTGATCTTGAACTACAAAGACGACGGGCAGCTCGCACAGCATCTTGCCAGCAACTACTATAGCCATGAGCTGGGTGCACGATCCTTGCAGAAGGCGGTGCATCGCCACGTCAAGCAGAAGCTGGCACATGCGTTCTTGAATGAGCAGACAATTGTCTATGATATGCTGAACGAGGAGCCAATGGCGACGTATGAGGCGACGCTCAATGGCCATGAGGTTAGTCTGGAGAGACGGGGCGTCAGTAACGTTAAGAGGGATACACAACCGCAATTTCCAAGCCTATTCGGTGGCTCGGGGGGGAGCGCCCAGCAGAAGTCACAGACGATAAGTACGTTCGGCGGCTTTACGTCATCGGGTGGTGGAGGCAATCCTTTCGGACAAATCCCGACTCCACCAAACGAGGAAGAGATAGAATTGTAAAGAGAAGAGGGCTAGAGAAGATGGAGGTCGAGCCTTTTTTGTCAGTCATGCTGAACAATGTGATGTTGTTTCACTTTCAGACGGTTGTATGGGGCTGGTGGGTTTCGGTGGAGATGTTTAAGGTCTCAAATACCTTTTATTCTTCACAAGGTTCTTTATTTCAGCATACCGGAGGATGTTGGGCTGTTAAACCAGTGTAAACGCCTAGATGAAGAGTAAAATCGTTGAAGTATTCCCCTTTCCCAATGGAAGCACCAAGACGAGGTATGAGTCATACGTTCGGAATATCGAGGACTGCACTCTTGAAACAACCTTTGAGAAGGCATTCCCGGGCGGGAGCTAGGACTAAGCGCTATCTAGCGCGCCTTACGTGCCTGGATGTGCGTCATCTGGACCTGCCGAATTCGAGATAAAGCTAAAAGCTCGTCTGCATTAGAAGTACATCTTGAACAGAGATATCTTTCTGCTTTCACTCTCCTCCTGTGGAGGTATTGATATTCCTGCCCGTTCGTGCTGCCGCACATCCTCAGCCATTCACCATGGGTGACCGCAGCGCCTTTTTCTATGGTACCGTCACCTGCACTGTCCTTCCGGTAGCAAGCTGACACCATGCTTGCCAGGTACGCTGATGGCGCCCCAAGTTCTCTACCGCGTCTGCTACGGCACCCCAAAACCCACCACTCTTCAGAAATCCCTCCTTACCGTCCGACCCGCCGTCCTGCATTCATACTGCCGCCGCAAAGTTTGCGATTGCGACTACCCGGCCATTATACCCTCACCCGGCATCTCTGTCCGCGGTACCTTTGTGCAAGGGCTAACAGATGCCGATATCTGGAGGCTTGACATCTTCGAAGGCGACCAGTACACGAGGGAGAGAGTCCGGATAAGGCTCCTGGAAGAGGTAGGCGACGACGAGGGTAGAGGAAACGCAGAAGGGTTGGAGATGGAGGCTGAAACATATGTTTGGGCCGACGGAAAGGTAGATTTGGAGGAGGGTGAATGGGATTTTGCCGAATTCCGTGCTGAGAAAATGGCGCGCTGGATATGTAGTGGTGACGAGTATGAAGGTGAGCTGAGACCGTCGTTCCTGGGTCTGTCAACAGTAGCTTGTTGTAGCACTAGCTGCTGACAAGACATGTAGAGGTGGATGAAGCAGTTAGAGAAGCGGGAAAGGATCCAACTGGTGGGAGAGGAGCCAATGGCAGGATCGGGGAACAATTGGCGGGCAAGGAGACTGATGAAGCTTTGGCAAGCGCTGTGTAGATATAGACCTCCGCCTCGGCGTATTAGAGTCGCTGCGTTGTAATTGTAAGAGCGTCAAACACCTGCTCCTTTTCCGACAACCTAGCTGACCTCCTTCTTATGGCTCCTGTCCTCCCCCTTTTACCCATCCACCCGCTACAATCGCCTCTCGGGCCACTTGTGAGATGATCCGAAACCGATCTGGGCCCAGTTGCACCCCGCCATACCATCTTGTGACCACGACGAAAATGTTCCACACGTCCATCACCTGCAAGAGATGCAGCAATCTGCCGCCAGCAGCAGTCTCGCCATCGTCATCACAATCTTGGTAGACGATCTCATTCGATCCACCTTTGGGGGCAGAGGAAGGCTGTGTACGGATACGGTAAGCATTGATATTGTGCGTCGCTTTTGCGGCGCGCTTATCGGTTGTGAGTAATTTCTGAAGTGCCGCATGTGCTTCTGCAGGGAAAGCAACAGCGCAGGCACGGGCAACGAAGACGGATTTCTTCGTTGTCATAGTCTCGGAGAGCGTCCATCTTGGAGGTGCGGAAGTAAAGGACGGTTGATGTGGGCCATTGGAGGTGTCCTGTGCGATTGTGATTCCGTTCTGATTCATGGGAGAATTGTCCGCCTGAGCATCCATAGAATCTTCGTTTTGCAGCTGAAAATCGTCCTCTAGTCCTTGCAAAAGATCGAAGAGACACACGGAGCCTGGAGTGAACACTTGTGGCAAAGCGTCCCGGGCTTGAGTGAGAATCTGAGCGCCCTCTCCTTTTCGAGATGCATTATTGTTTTGTATGCCAAAAACGTCTGGTGGCTGTTCCGGATAGGTAGAGGGAAAAGCGATCCGTAGTGTTACATCGCGGCGAGGGATACTAAGGATATAGACATTGCTCGTCGAATCATCGGCCCGTTCGATGGTATGTTCGCCATAGATGGAATTAATTGCTTCAAGCTCGTTCAGGAGATCCTCGGACATGGTTGGAGGCAGATCGACCTATACCCACGAGTGGCGGGGAGTGTCGTGTCATTCGCCCATGAAAGTGCCTCTTTCGGGAGGATCTATAGCAAGATGCTTCTGGATAACATGACCAAATACCTTAACGTTCTGCTTCGCTCCGAGGGCGCTCACTCAGGTCCAAGGCATCGCCATGTTATTGGTGTCTTGCGTTCTGTCTTGCTGTCTCGCATGGCTTGGAGCGGTGCGAGCCATCTTCGCTATGACAATTTGCCAGACGCGTGGCCCTCCTCAAGCCCGCTGTCCCGGCTGGCCTGGCTTGGAGATTTTACAGACAAGCTCTCGAGCTTCGACTAGGCGTTGAGACTCCAAGCCGCTGCTAGGCTTCCTTGAACCTCTTGTCGAACGGCAACCGCTCTTTGACTCGGTCAATCTTTGCAAAGGGCTAGAGGAATTGGAAAAACGTCTTGGCTTGGCTACGGTTCTCTGGCGAGTGGCGGCAACGGATGAGGCTGAATTGATAAGAGACTAGAACATAAAGCACTCTAGCGACGGGTAATTGTGGGGTATCTCGACGCTTGGCAAGCAAGAGGGGCCAGGGGTGAGGCGATCATGCAGAGATGATGCGATGTTCGATGTTTCTCGTTACGTGCAGGGAAGCACAGTTTTCGATCTCTTTGACTGGAGACAGCTCATCATGCTTCAGCTGCCAAGCACGAAAGTGCCCCATTCAGTGGATATCCTGAGTCCAGGCCGCTTCTGCAAATGCTTTTGTGAAACCACAATTCCCGACTGACATGTTCGCTGGTACGCCTATCATGCAGCAAGCTCGATGCGCTCAATTCATCCAGGTGAGCCCGTTGGCTGCCTCCTCCAGCGGGAACACCTCTCTCGCGTACTCTTCGATCCCTCGATACCCCTCCCACAGCTCCAAAGCCTCCTCAGGCGCTTGAAGATCGGGGCCGAAGTAGGGGGCGTTGTGTTTGCCAAACAATACTTCAATTCCTTCAAGTTGCTCACGATAGCCGTTGGGAATTGATACTTCAATTTTAATAGGGCCTTGTTGGTAGCGGACAGGCCGGTTAAGGGCTTTTGAGAACGCCGAGCAGACTTGTCGAGGTGTGAGAAGCTCGAAGGCGAGGGCGATGCTGTGAGGTATGTCAGTCTAGCCGTTCGCTTGGATAATTTCCAATAGAGATCACACAAGTGACGTACCGTTGCCCTGACCACTGTCTGATGCCGTCTTTGAATATCTGCCAAACCGCAGGTCCAACGTCGTGCTCTGCGTCCAGCCAGGGAAGAGCCGTATCGGGAGGGAACGGGGCTGTCCATTGGAAGCTCTTGTCTGGTTGTAGCTTCATGCAAAAGAGAGGATATGGCAGGCTCGTAAAATTATTGTTGTAGATCCCCGTGTAGACGAAAGTAGCTGGTAGGTCAATCTGTACCTCGATGAGCGTCGTTATCATAGTATTGATGCGCAACAATACTCGCCTGGCGAATGTAGTTCTCGACCGTGAATTTGACACTCCACATCGGCAAGCTTGGCCACCCTTTGCCATAAATGCCATGATCTGGCATACTGCTGTAGATGTAATGCTGGACTCCCGCTTTCTTCGCCGCGTCCGCCAGTGACTTCCCTATCGCGATCTCATCCCCCCACGGTATCGTGTTGACAAATGCTCTATGGGCGCCAGCGAATAGCTCAGCGACCAGCTTCGCATCGGTCAGGGAACCCTCGATCACGGTAACATTCTCCAGGTTTTGCAGCTCGCGAGCTACTGGCCCGTCCTTAGAATTGACCTGAGCGCGGACATGATAGCCCACCGCTGCTGCAACGCGTGCGACCGAAGCCGCCTGCCGACCGGCAGTGTTGACGAGGGCGATTATTCTCGTGGGCATGTGCAAGATTGTGGGATGATAAAAGTTTAGATGTAAGATGGCAGTAATGGTATGGTTCGATGGTAACGAGCCTATTCAATTGAATAAGGTTGAATGCTGTGGTCAATTGAAGGAAAGCACAGGTCGAAACGAGATGCAAGATCACGTAATTGGAGAGTATACAAAGGGTTAGGCTATGATGACTATGATGGCAATTCTCCATCTGGGGACCTTGATGCGGGTCGAGGAAGAACGGACGCCAGGGTAAGGCGCAAACGCATAGCATCCATCAAGTCGGGATGACAGGGCGCATACTTTTCATAACGATGACACCATTCCTCCTTCTATGGTGTACACTAGCAGACACCGAGGACGGCCACGAGCCAAAGCTTCGGGACTAGAGGAGAACGTGCGAACGGCGCGAATGGAAGGCATGGGAACGTGAGACGAGTCGAATTGAGGTAGGACAGGTAAGGTGCGCAAATAAGAAGCTGCTGGCATCATGACACAGCTCAAGTAGCACGTCGCTTAATAAGTGTCGAACGGTTCGGAGGTTGCTCCATCTGGAGGTCCAGTGAAAGCGCATCCGCGGAGAAAATGAGATGAAGATTGAGACTACGTGAACATTAAGTATGTAGTCCCAAAGACTTACCGCTTGTGCACGCCATTTGGGGCGGCGGATTCAGGGAGTGCGGAGTGAGGCACCAGGATGACGGTCCAAGGATGGGAGCGGCACACGCTCTTACGTACCAGCAACCAGAGTGAAGGGCCACTAAGACTACTAATTGAGGGGTTCCTGCTATGGCTGTCGGAGAATGACGGTGTCGACATGGATTTCAACACTCTCATGATTTGCACGCCGTCATTGCCATAGATGTAGCTCGTTGGACGGTTGGGGGATCTTTGGATGCCGCTTCCGAGATTACAGGGGTACCTGAAGCTTCGAGGCTGCTTCGGGTTCAGTCACAGCTACGACTAAACGCCGATCCGGGGAACCCAGTCGCTCATCAAGATGTAGAAGTACTTTAGATTCCTTGGCTGTGGTGGCCAAGGCTGGTCAGTGGAGTGCTTCTCTGTCTTTCTGTCAATTCTAACTAATCAACTCTGACAAGTCGCTTCGTCCATCAGTACGAGGAAAGTTGTAGGCCTTGCAGCAGGCACCTTGTCACCGTACAGGACTTGATCGAATCAAACTCCAGAATCCAGATATGTTACCACAAGGCCAACCTGAGCCACCAAGCGTGACAACCCATCAAATGGCATGGATGGATCATGGGTGCCTGTTCGCTTGGCAAACCATCGACTTCTTGCGCCTCCCAAGCCCATTTCTTATTTTTTTTAACACTTGACTTTTGAAAGCTATTGACCAACGAACGCCTCTCACAGCGGATGACCACTGGTCACAGTCCAACAGGACTTCGGTGAATCTTTCTTCTCACTTGGGCCAGCTATTCAGGACTCCACACTCGATGGCTGAAGTTCCAACATTAAGTTTCACCCTTTAAGCCAAAAACTTCGATGACGCTTTGCCTCTGGGCTCTGAATTGGTCGAAGTGTACAATTGTGGTGTCGTGCAAACGTTGTGATGTTCCGCATCTCAAGTGAAGTTGGCACATCTCTGGACCTGCTATGGGTACTTGCTACGAATGTGTGCAATCCCGACAGCCCGGTCTGAGTATCGATGCATTATCGTGTTGAGCCAAATCACAACCCCGCAGCTTGCCACGTGGACGGTTCGCGCTGCCCATGCATCGTCGCTATTGCGAGTTCATCAGGATGCAAATGCGCCCCGGACTGTCGAAGTAATGACACATTTTCGTGGAGACCTGCGTTGGCAGCCAGAAATAGTGGGGTGCGTCCTGCCTTGTTACGTAGGTGTACCGACGCTCCTTTGAGTAACAAAACCCGCAGAACCTCAACAGAAGAGCTCGTGGCTGCGATGTGCTGCATGATTGGTGTTAGCCTGAAACGAGTAATGTGCCAACAAGACATGTCTGTGGTCTTACCAGAGGGGTATTCCCAGAGTAGTCTCCTTCGTTGAGTATCAATTCCGAATGACTTTTCCATAACTCTTGCACTTCATCCATGTTCCCACGAGCGATAGCATACCCCAAGGCTGTTAATGTAGTAACGGTGCTCGAGAGATAGCCTAAAGGATGTTCAAACGCCATCTGTGCCTGCTCTGTAAGTTCGCCCCGCAATGATTGGGACATTTGCTGTGTAATGTCGTCGATTTCCAGTCTTGGAAGTGCCAGCAGGTAGGAGAGCTTTGCAAGTGCTGCTTCAGAAGTAAGGTCATGACCTGCTATTGCGCCAGCCTGCTTCAGCAACATAGCAGGCTCATACAGTGGGCTCACGCTGCCGGTCATGCCTAAGAGCAAAGTAAGAATAGACGACTTTGCCAAACCAAGATCATCAGCAGATGGCGTACAGTATCACGACTCGGTCTGGTTACTCGAAGAGAGTACAAAACATTCCGTGGCCATTAGCTGCCCGATTGATTAATGAGTAGCATGCCCAGGGCCATACCTCTGATGTTTCTTGAACAAAGTTGGGACAACATTACTGTCCGAGCGGCCTTGTACGCCGTCTGCTGATGGTAGAACACTTACATTGAGTTACGTTCACAACGACTATACCCCGTTTGACAGCCTCGGCAAAGATCTTGGTCAGCGCACCATCTGCACCCCCAGGCGCATTGCCAGCACCAAAAGTCTCCAAGATCAGGCCTCTGAGCCCACGAACTCTTAGGACAGCATCCACCATCTCGGGTCTGATACCCGGGAAAATGCGAAGACATGCAACGTGACCAATATCATAATTGGTCTGTATGCTGAATTGCTCGATATCTGTTGGCCGGTAGATCAAATCCCAAGACACGTTGGTTTTCAAAGACGTGATTGTAGCCAATGGAGGAAAATTAGGAGAAGCAAATGCAGCAAAATCGCTAGCAGAGACCTTCGTAACTCTATTGCCACGGAACAGCTTGTAGTTAAAGAAAAGACACACCTCAGGTATCATGAAGTGGCCTGCTATGATCAGTGATCCCAGTAAATTGTCGGTAGCATCGTTCTGTAGCTCAAGCATTGGAGCTTGAGATCCAGTCAATATCACTGGTTTGCCCAGATGCTGTAACATAAAACTCAACGCAGAACACGTATATGCCATGGAATCAGTACCATGTAACACGATGAACGCATCGAACAAATTATAATTCCAGAGAATGGTCTTAGCAATTTCCGTCCAGCCATCGGCATTGATCGAGCTGCTATCCAGAAGCTCATCGAACTCCAGTACGGCGTATCGTACATGCTTTTCATATGTGCTGATTGGTGTCCGGAGGCTAGGGAGTAATTGCCTGGTGTGTTCATCAACCTTGACCTGGATCTCTTTACGAGCAGATCCATCATTGAAGGAAGGTCTGGGAGCCATTCCGGATTCAAGAAAGCCTCTAGCTGGCACAAAACCGCGTTCACCTTCCCTCTTCATGCAGATGGTTCCTCCAGTCATGATGATGAGCACCCGAGACTCAAGATATTTGGGCTTATCCCGCATATCATCTACAGCCATGGGCTCTCGTCTGGTCTGAGTTGCCTATATCTGCATGGCAGAGGCAATATTCCGCTCCAGGGTTGGAAGATCTTCCGCCTTGTATTAGATGAGCCTCTGTTTGGCTTGGGTCAGAACGCTGGAGCGAGAAACTAGGTCTCGGGTTGACGTGGTTGTGAGGTCAAGGACAGCTCCTTAAGAGGATCTTTCACTTGGTAATGAGTGATTTGAGAAGCCTAAGGTGTCGACCCAAAATTGTGAGCTTGCTAAAATCTTTGCCCAAGTTCTTCGCTATCCAAAGCAAACAGGGGCGAAAAATCCCCGAGGGCCAAGAGCCCACCAACTGAATAGGGACTAGTTTACCTGTAGTCGTGGCATCTCAAACAGTAAAAACAGTCGCACGGATGGACGCAAGTTAATAATGTGCACAGCTACTTTAAGGTATACAGAATTTCATTTCTTCTGCTTTTGAACGCTAAAGTCTTTCATTCTCAATCCTTTCTCCCGGATCTGGAGTACATAGCACTGCATTAAGTGAGTGTAGCTGGCTTTGCAGCCAGTGTGGCGGACGGCCGTGGGTATCAAAAGTCAGATCCCTAACTCCATCGTGGGTCAATCCCGTTACAAATCTGCGGCTGTACTTTCATCTGTCTGCGCTATTGACCGTCTCGTCTGTTACGCCGGAGCGCCAGCCTCCTCGAACGGAAACGCCGGGATTACCAGTGGGCCCTCTCTCTCATTCGCACCTCGAGCGACCATTTTCGGTTTCTTCGCGACTTGCTGATGCGAATGCTGCTTCTTCGCTAGACTCAGCGACCGGGTGAGCCCTTTCCAGCCAGAGGTATGGTTGGATGCTGGTATGTGTGCGGGATTTACGCGGGCGCGAGAGACGCTGTCTTTGGGAGAAGCCGCGAGCCGTGGTGGCTCAAGTGAATATGGGTCATAGTCGTGATAGCTAGGGGTGCGGCGGACATCCCAGCGAGGAACGTAATGCTCGTCCTCCGATACGAGCGCCTCATCGTCTGGGAGCCATGATTCAGGCACTGTCAACAAAGGCCTACTCTCTTTGCGCTTTAGTGTCGTAGTCGGTTTCGGTGGAGGTGGGGACACCAGCATCTCTACGGCTTTGTTCGCGGGATGCGGAACGTTCTCGTCCGAAACGGTCGCCAGGCGAGTAGGTAGGACCTTGGCAGTGGAATGTGAGAGCTGCGATTTGGGGATACGCTGCTTACGTTTGTGCATCGGTGCGAGATTAGTGATATCGACCAACTTTGGGCGGCCGAGGGAGAGGATAGGTACAGCAATGGCGATTTCCGCCTTCGACTCGGTTGCAGCGGACAGGTCGATAGGGTCTTCCATCCTTACAGAGGGCTTGTGCTTTAATTCCTCGTCGTGACTATCTTCACTATCCGGACTTGGTGAGGGTTCCTCTTCGCTGGACATGTAACGATCATGAAGCTCGCTTCTGGAGTAAGTGTTGATTCGCAGGTTGTTCTTCGGTTTGATGGTGGATACATTGACGAGCTTGGCCGAGGGGAAGTCCATCTCTTTTCGTGGTTTCTCGTACTCGTCCCCAAGAATCACGATGTGCTCCCTGAGTGTATCGTCACTGTCGGAGCTGTTTCTAAAGCTCGCGTTGTGTTCGTGACCCAGCAATGCGGGACGACGTTGTACGACGGGCATCGTTACAAATGTTAGTACGGGGAGGCAAATCTAATTCACAGTGAAGCTGATGGTGGAAATGTAGTGAACGAATTGAGAGCAGATCAGGCGGCCATGTAATAAAAGTTGGGGCAGTGATTCAGCTAAACCTCGGGAAAACAAAGGTCAGTGCGGTCTAGTGTCTGACTGTGCGCAGCACTGTGCATACTTCGTCTAATGCTTGTGTTGGATGACGCAGTGTATGTTGAGTGCAGGGGGTTCGAGAAATGGAACAAGAAGATATTCCGGAGGATGGGGCGCGGTTCTATACAACATCGCAATTAGCAGATCTGCGGCACGATGGGCAAGAAGCCGAGGCAGGTGGTGGAGATCATCATCGGGTGGGCCAGGAGCATTGTGTATGGACAGCTTGATGCATGCCAAGGGCATGGTTGGCGTTGCAGCATGACAGAGGGAGAGAGGGTTCGCATGGCAGCTAGGCTATGCTAACGCATGAGCCGTGGATGATGGAGGTGATCAGCGGGATGCCGTGATCTGGGATGCATTGGTCGATCAGTCGGACGGCCCCAAGGATTGTCATCTGATGCTCGGAGGACGTTTCAGTCGAGCCATTGGTCGGACCCCGAAATAAGAGCACCACTGGGTTACAAGCCCCTGACCAACCGCTCATTTTTGGGCGTGGGCCCCCCGAAGGAGCCATCCATCGCTCCGACTTCCTAACTCCACTGATCTTAGTCGCCGTCTTCCAGGATAAACTTGCTGCTGCCGATTGTGATTATTGCGGCGCATCTTTTCAATCAATTATCCGACAACTGGAGTGCATATCGACTGGCTCTGCGCTCCAGCGTCAAGTAGCGGCTTGTCTGATTCCGCGTTGGCCATCAAAATTCAGTTGTTGCAGCAATCTACGTTGGTGGGTGTCCATTTGACAATCCTCCTCTTCCACTTCGCCCATGTGGTCCGGAGAGAGGCGCAATTGCTGAATTCGAAACCCGCCGCGCAATGACGGCATGATGGGCACACCTTCTCGCTCTGTGACGCCATAACAGGAACAGCTCTTTGTTTCAGCTGTTTAGGCTGACATGGTCCAGCAACACCACCCATGTTGCTCTCTAAAGTACTCCGTCACTCTGTCCTCGCCAAGTGAAAAACAACATCCCACGTTCCAAACCCATTTCTTGAAATCAACCCATCTGTACCACTCAATTCTTGCAAAAAATTTGCATCTCGATGAGAAGCACACCTTTGGCACCCTTTTGTGCGTTTACTGTGTGAGTTTCGCACAAAAGGCGCCTTCTGACGCTTCGTTTGAGCAAGAAAACGATCCAAGTCACGCTGTATGCGGAACATGCTCTCTATCTACGTTGCTCTGACAAGAGCGGCAAGCATCCATCATAAGTTATTGTCAATCGAATATCGCGTTCGATTGAGACATTGATTAAGAGTCAACAGAGTTGAGTACCATTCCGCTAAATTTATTGAAGAATTGCTAATGCGTGGTTTGACTACTTAATGCACTTTTGTATCTAGTTACCCAGGAGTTGAATACAAATCATCACGATCGCTATACTAGAGCATAGTCTCATAAATCAACGTCGAGACGACTACATGTTTCTTTTGTTGAGTGGATTCCTTGACTGCCATAAGCTGCCACTTATGGTCAGGATATTCGATATTCACGTCGTGTTGTTTGTTTGGGGTCTTGTTTATGTGTAAACAAGAGATAATTGCATCAATCAAATGGCTCGGCCTATTGTAGTTAGTCTCGAGGTACTAGATGGGTGGCCTAACACCCAGCAGTAGACTCTCGCGCATGCCTTTTTAGGTGGGACGCTTAATTGAACACACTACCACTGTCCTCGCCAAGTGACACTGATCTATGCACCATGCGCTTGTGTCCTACAAGCTATTGTTATTGATTCATGCATATCAGAGACCGTTTGGCGCCTGCGGTAATGCAGACGGCAGTGATGTTAGGTTTGTACTTACGAACTCGCGCACTGACAGCACGGACGCCGTGCCTAAGCTGTACCATGAACTTTCTTTGATGGGTCTATACAAAGATGGTTTTGACTTTCGCTCAAGTGGGGATGCAGTCGCATTGCTGAAGCACCATGAAGTGGAGTAAATCAACGGCGAGTGAGAGCATTGACCCGTCTCGCAGAGTCAGCAAGACGGACACACTTGTGTGCTACTATGAATTGAAGGCATGAACAGAGCTTAGCGCTCTATAGTTGACTACTGGGTCTGCGTAGGTACATCTCTCCCTCTGTCATTCTCAGCTCTTGCGAAGCCCTATTCTATTTCCCTGGCCTCGCCTCTCTGCCCTTTTCCTTCCGATAGCAGTGTCGGATATTACTCATGCACGTGGCCTAGAGTAACGGCATCCAAGCGCCGCCGGAATATATTCGCCGATTGAGTGGTCGCTCTAGAAATGTCGCTTGCATGGTGAACCGGATAGAACTTGAGCAGCCTCGCACCTTGGCCTCAAGGTGTAATCTTCGAAGAGGCGGGCAGCCTTGAAAAGGCGAATTCTCGACTGGCGCACCTTAGCTCATGATTGATAACGCCGCCCTCACCACGACATTTGTGCGGCGCTGACCGTATGCATACTCTCCGACATGGATGGTATCCGTCAAGGTAGGAACAAGTCGCCCGACTGTCATACAGACCGCCCCCGCAGGCTTACTTCATAACTCTTTTCCGTGTTCATTCTAAGTGTGGCACTGGACGACCGGTCCACTAGCAAGTCGGAAGGTATCTAACCATCAAATTGAAAAAGCTCCAGCATCTATCGAACATTTCCACCGATCGCCTTGCCCGGTCGCGTCGCCCTATCGCGGCTCAGTGTGTCGCGCGAACCGCACATGCTAACGATTGTCGTATCATTGTCACTGAAAATTCTTGCCAGGAAGTATGAAAAGTAAGGTAGCCTTAGGACCCAACATTGTCAGTCGCATCATCCTTATAATGCCCTTTCTGGTGGGTATCCCGAGCGCTACTTTATAATAAGCGTTTTGCGACGTTCCCGTACTGCTCTAGCTTGCTATTCGACGCATCCTATAGCAGATACTCCACCAAAAGGATCAGCTTTTCAACCAACCCGTCCCTTCTACTCAAGATATGCAGCGACGTGTTGTCATCCGCTTCTCATGGCCGGCCTGCACATCGACTTCACTCGCAAGGCGCGTTGCACCGATGCATTTGGCAATTCCGATAGCCTAAGTACTAAGCCTACCGTTGTCGAAGTCGTGAGCTCGCTTTCTTGGGTACCAGGTTCCATGTCATTTAAAGGACGATGGTTCTCCGTCAAGGCTCGACCTCGTTCCGCTAACCACTTCCCCCTTTTGTTGGCGTGATCTTACACTCAAAGTGCCAATTGAGTCACCTTACGTGCTCATCGGTTATTCTAAACCTCTGACAGAGTTCAATTACTAAGGACATTGGAAATACCTTGACTGTCCGCCGCTCGAGCAGTGAATACCCATTGATCAATCACCCCAAACCGCTTTCTTGGACAATCATGCACCATATCTAACCCTCCCTGCTGCTTCCTGCTTTAACCACTTTTCAACGCCTTCCCTTCCAATCCAGCTCAGACAGCACACCCGTCGTTCAGCAGCAGGCCAATCGCAGCGAGCTAGTGCAAACAAGAATCTTCCTTCAAAGGAGCGTCCCTTGACCCTCGACGTAGAAGAGCGGAGTATCGTGGATAAGTTGGGCTTGTCGTGCAAGAACGCTCGTGTGCGAGGTTTAGAGTAGACATGCATGTTGAGTTTCGAACATCCTCCCCCTCCAGCATGTCTGTGCTGATGGCGTAAAAGCCCTACCACCAAGTATCCAGATTCCTTGCCCGTTCTTACATTCGTGCATCTGAGCATGATTTGGCGCCGTGCGACTCCCCACCATTGCGAATAGCTACGCGGACAACACCTATTGGTATCAAATCTCGGATTTCGGATTTCGGATTTCAGGCTCGACATGTATTACTTTTCCGCCCCATCGATGCTAGTATACACTCAAGATCCCAAGACAGTACCTTACATTCTCCTCTCCTACATGCTTCCACCTCGGAAAAAAACCGCTGCCATAGGGACCACTTAGATAACCCACCCGTCACCGCTTGAGCCTCTCCCACAGCCCAATGTAGCAAATTGATGGCGCAAAAATACAGACGCAACGATACTTTATATGCACAACGAAAATAAGAAACCAATCTAGGACGCAGAGATCCACCGCCGTCGGCCCGTGCGCAAGTAACCTTCATGGCTCCGACATTCGGAATGTCGGCGGGTCGGATATATTGCGCGTAAACGCTTGAGCGTCAACACACATCGCATGCGGAGACAGCCTGCAGAGCGCAACGGTCGCACCGCGCAAGCAAATCAACCCTTTCGCTCCCATCGTGAAAAAGCCGACCCACTCGAGTCGCTACCGTGGGCACTCTTCACCGCTCTTGAAGGTCTCTATGCCTTTCTGCTCCTCGCAACGGGCCCTTTGCTCGCGCTGCCGTTCACATTCCCGTTAGCATTCCCATTCGCATGGCCGATGTCCACGCTCGGCACCTCCGCATGCGCCATCTCATACGTCGCCTGCCTTGCCATCGCCGTGCTGCTCCTCCGCCGCAAATGGCTCTTCCCCTTGCCCTTGACCTCCTTCTTATACGTCGCGGCATAGAAACTAATGAACAACAGCAGATAACTACTCAAGATGCCCATGCCCGCGAAAGCAGCAAACTCCTCGCCGGCGCATTTTCCCATGTTGGGGAGGTGCGGGAAGTAGGTGCTGGTGAAGTAGGTCCAGGAGGCGAAGTAGACGAAGCCGAGGTCGATGACGAACTGCAGGATCTGGAGCTTGGTGATGTACTGCTTCCACCAGATGCGGATGCCGCGCGCGGATTGGAAGTAGTACCAGTACATGACGACGTGGACGAGGAGGTTGAGCGTGATGGGCACCCAGGAGACGGAGGTGATGCCCGCTAGTTGGGTGTAGCAGAGGAGGGCGGTGGCGCCGTGGTGGTAGGTGTGGAGGAAGGCTGGGAGTGTGTTAGTGACGGCTTGGAGGATGGAGCTCTGCGTAGATGTTTGGGGGGGAGGGGTGGGCAGAGGCGTACTGAGTGGCTTCTTCTTCAGGACGAGGAAAACAGTGTCGATGAGCTCAACGAACTTGGTAAGGTAGTTTAGCTGCCCTCCCATTAGCCCCTCCGCTATCAATGGACATCGCTACTGGACGCACATAATATAATATGACCAACTCATCCGTCCAGCCCCCCTGATGGTCACAAATCGCAAAGAAAACCCCCTTCCTCCAGACCGTCGGCGCCAGCTGCTCAATGAACAGCGCCAACAGTGACCCGCTGATAATCGTCAGATAGAGATTGTGTATTATGAATAGCCCGTTCAGCTTGAACGGCGGTCTCGACCGCATCAGTTCTCTTCCGCCCAGGACCGCAATATAGTACGTAACCAGCATCGTAGCTGTCGCCCTCAAAGTTGACAATGGGGTTTCGCCGGCTTCAAAGCGGAAGTCTTGAGGCGGGTAGCCTTTGACCGCAGAAAAAGCTCTCTCGAAGATGGGCCATAGATGTGCGCCGAAGGGTCTGTCGAGGGAAGGTAGGGGGAAGGGCACGGATTTGAGGGTGTCGGAAGACATGGTGAAGGAGTTGGTTTTTCGCCCTTCGGTCTGCAGCGAGGGCTGTGGACGAGGTAGAGCTCATGCAATGGGTTGGATTGTCGCAACGGAGCGCGGCCACGCTGGCTTGATTGAGGTCGGGATAAAGCGGAAAGCACGCGTTGGAGGAATCTTGAAGGAGTGACAAGAAGGGAAGAAAGAAAATGATGACGGCGACTACTCCGCAGAGGTTAATAGTGCTGTGAACTTGTCGATACAGTGTAGTGGCATCAAGGAGGCAGCCAAATTACCCCAATCTTGGGATACCGAGGGTCAGCTTCGTTTCGCATCCCAGCTGACGAATCAGAGAAGGATAGACCGCCAAGGCTCAAAGATCCCCAATTCGTGGGTGGCATCATGGTAACAACATCAACCACTTCATTCTTAGCATCGTTTCTTCGAAGATCTGTCTATATGGGCTCATAGACCTATCCAAGTCTACGTGCACTGTCCTAAAGCTGACACAGACAATCCAAGAATGACACAGAAAACCCAAAAATCATAAAACCCAGGGCAAGCATTACATGAGGTGGTTTCGTCAAACTCGGAGCACTCGAGCCTATCCCATGGGTAGGAGACATTGAACCGGAATCTACCACAAGCTCCTTAGTTGGAAGTGAAAGCCGACGTGGACTACTTGAGTACACTAATCTGATTGCTGCTCAACAGTGAGTACCCAGCGGTCCAAATCTCCTTCTACGTTGGTCAACCGCATGACCCTTCTCTGCAAGGTCTATTTGCAAGTATTGATTGATTCATCTGTTTGAGTCATATATAGCTATACGGCAATACAATAGTTGCGATTCTTTTGTATTTCGATGGCAATCTAAAGAATCTACTGGAATGTTATGGGTAAAATCTACGATTATTGCTCGCAGTCCTACGTAGTATCTCGCACCATGTTTTCTTCACTTTCCATTGGTTTATTCGCTTGATGGTTTTTAAGCATTTCGATATTTACTGGAGATCTTCAAGCGAAGAGCAGTATACGATCTACCGGATGCAAGAAGCAATGGAAGCAGAGAATATTTGGGGACCTCAGGCGCTCTGTGAACCATTCACGGTGAATGTCAGACATTACATTGGACAAGACTCCTACGTGTGCTCACACCGATGCAACAACTCTTTAGTAAGCACCACACTGGTTGATGGCCTGAAGTGCAATACTGAGTACTACCCAAAATAACGTCTGAAGTCGCCATGCCCATATCAATGCTGCATACCACAATCTCCAAGCCAGACCACCATCTACGACACCCTCAGCGCCCTCTACTCATCCTGTCGGAGTCGCGTAATAGTATGCCCTGGAACTTTACATGACAGCTTATGCGTTTTTCGGGGGAATTTCTCGCCTTTGAAACTTGAATTATGCTCCAGTCAGTCAGGGGCTTGAGTCAGCCCTCACGCGGTGATCTCCGTCTCCTCTTTGCCAATTCCCAATCAAGGAAGGGGGTGTCGAATCGGAAATTCGATGATAGGATAGAGGAAAAAGAGGTGTGAAAAAAGTAGAAGGGGGGGTGCACACGGGAACGGCCAGAGAATGCTTGATCAGATATAGCGCATCAAGGATTGAACTTAGCTGGGGAATACCTTGGATATGGCTACTTTGACGACACTTTGCAGTCAGATGGAAAAATTACTGTGATTCGATATAGGGCTTAGAAGGATATGTCGAGCATACCCTGTCGATTTGTCCGAAAGCGCTGAGAACTGGGGTAGGGAGCAAGGCGTCGGCAGGCTTTAATATTATTATTCAACGAGCCTATGTAGTGAGGTATGCAGCTGGTCTACAACTATTTTCTCTTGAGCCATCCCTAGGATCGAGGAAGCTGGAGCCCGTCCCCCAATGAATTCGAGATCCAAGAACCGAAGAAGAACAATCGGTAGCGCGCATTACGTCAGCCGTCTTGGAGCTAGTCCCAAAAGTAACTTGTACTTCGTCCTTGCAAGTACCTGTACGTTCAACTTTCAGCTTCTGAGGCTCTCTCCATCCCTACCCTTCGTTCAATGTCCTCACTATCGATCCGTCGTATTGCGGCGCGTACACAGCCGTCCAATCTCCGGAGGCCACACACTATACCCAGTCGCGTACCCGTCATCAAGGCGAGAGGAAGTGCCATAGCATGCTGTCAATTCAGCACCACAGCGAGCCGATCGTCGGGCGGCGCTGGTGATGAGGAAGAGAGCTTCGAGCAATTCACTGCGCGGTAAGGATCTTCTTTGCCCGCAAGCGCTCGACCACTCCCACTATGGCCTTGAGGGCTTTGCAGAGCTTGAGATGAATGCTCCCGTTGCGCCAGAATCCGATGGCTGATCTACGCGTCCTTCGCTACCATAGATATGAAAACGAGTTCAACAACGTGCAAGATGTCTTCGAATTACAGGTACGAGCTCGGTCGAGGAAGGCCCCGTCTTTCCCGCTGGTCTTAGCTTCTACCTGGCTGCGACATCGATAGGCTGACTACGACGCTCTCACTGTAGCGAAACCTGAATAATGCCTTTGCCTACGACCTTGTGCCTTCTGTCTCCGTCATTGTCGCAGCGCTCAAAGCCGCCCGAAGAGTCAATGACTTCCCAACCGCTGTGCGAGTTTTTGAAGGTATAGCCTGTCTGCATACTCTATTACCCTTCAACCTGATTGTCCTTCGTACCGCGGATATCTCAACGTCTCACTTCAACCTGACTCGCTCGTAATATCAATGGGCGCGTCCGACTGACCTCTTGCTACTCGATAGGCATCAAAGTCAAGGTGGAAAACAAAAGCCAATACCAGGCCTATCTGCGCGAACTCAATGGGCTTCGGGAGGAATTAGGCATCAATCTCAAGGAAGATCTGTACCCGGGCGTTGTGTTCTCGTCAAACCGGGACAAGGAAGATTGGCTGCCGGAAGAATTGAAATCAAAGGCGGAATCATAAGAGGAGAAGAGACTATGGTATGGAACGCATATAGAACGGAGGGGTCCTATAAAGTATGACAGCCAATGTTGGGGTACAGGCCTGCGCTACAGGCTTAGGAGTTACTGCGTACCCCGGAGCAGCTGAGAGGGAGCGGAAAGGCACTGTATTTACTGTACGCTTTGTACAAAATCATACCTAGACTACCCACGGAACTTTGAAGTCTTAACAGTCATCGGCAGAACTATTTCGCTGGACGATGGACACTCTACACAGCTACATTACTATACGTCGAGATGACAGTAGCTGCTATATTTCTGATCTTGCGATCCCCTCTAATGCATTGAGTCTGGCTGTCCACAGCGGCTTAGATATACTAGTATACATGCCAACATTGCCCTAAGACGCAAAACCCACGTTGTGCCACTCCAGCGCTCCAAATGCAACAATATCTATGCGAGATTCTGAAGAAACCTAACCCGTCCCTACGAATTTGAACCAGTTGGGCCTACAATCCTCCTTATAGAGGAACCTTTCCCCATCCGTAAAGCGTCCCTTGACGCAGCCCTTGCACTTTGGCGAGTTCGGGCAGTTGAAGTAGGGGATGTGCTGATAGCCTATGTCGCGGAACCTATATGCCTCCTGTCAGCAAAGATAGATCCCACAAAAGCTGCTCACGAATGTGACTCAAACGTACCAGTGGATTCTGCTCGCATCCTCAAACAGCCCCAGCGCAATAGAGTGCACCGGCGCGTCGCCCCACCTCTCGTAAAAGAACCCCCCCGCCCGGTCCAAATGCTCGAAATAGTCCTCATACGCCTTACTCCTCCAGAACTCCATATCCGCAATCTCGAAGTTACTCCAGAAATGACACGTCGAGTACCCCTTCGCCTTGATATTATGCTCCGGCCGCCTCTTGCTATCCGTCAACCACTCCCTCGCATTATTCTGCACCTCATACTCCGGATGCGCGGCCAGGAAGTTCAGCGTCTCCGGCCACAGCGTCGGCAAGCTCTGCGGCGCATCGTATAGATTCATAGTAAAGCCGTATGTCTTGTTGTGGTCCTCCATGTAGCGAAACACGTCGTAATCGACGTCGCAGAAGAAGTGGACTTTGGGCTCGACGCGCCAGTAGTAGCGGGTGTGTGCCAGCGCGGGGTGTCGGTAGAACATGCCCGAGTTCCAGCGGCACATTTGGTGGTAGGAGACGAGGTTGCCGTATTGGATCTTTTGCTCCTCGAGCATGGCGGCGGATTCGGAGAAGAGGTCGTTGTTGATCCAGGAGGGGACGGCCCAGTGTTCTTTGGGGATTAGTTCTGAGGTTCTGTCAGTGTGCTTTCTCATTGCGACTTGGGAGGGATGTTGGCTTTCGTGGCATGGCGCATACCGTAGTTGCATTTGGCTTTGGTCGCGGCTTGTGTCTTTCTCTTGAACTCGTCTGTGAAGGGAACGTCGTTGAAGAAGGTCCAGGGGTAGTTGAATTTGGAGTTCCAGGTTCTTTCAAGGTCAACCATCGATTGTACCATGCCGTCGACCTCCTCGTTCCGGACCAGTGATAATATCGTCGCGTTGATCCGGGGCGCATTGGGATTGTCCGCAGCGTAGTCGTCTGCTCTCCATAACTTGCCTTCAGGTTCATCGGTTGCTATTCAGGTCAGCCGAGCAGTCCAGTGGTCTTTACGGTGGTATTGCGTACGGTCACTCATTGGATCATTCTTCCAATCGGTAACCCGTTCGCCACTACCCTTGAATGGTGACAGTGACGGCGGCGATCTGACCATCTGGAATATCAGATAGAGACCTAGGAACGCCGATATCGCCGCCAAAGCGCGGATTGGCTTCGAAAAAGATATCATGATAGAAGAGCTCCGGTGCAGCACCAACGAGATTCATTAGACGAGCTGAGGGGGGCGAAATCTGTCGCATACATCGGAGCCTATCACCTATTGTACTTTTGTTTCGATACCAAGCGCCATCTGTTGTTCGAGTTCCTGCGTCATGACCAGGTACAGGTATTCAAAATCGTCAACCTGCGGAACAGGGGGCGGACTAGCTTTTCGGAGGATTGTGGCGGCCGAGGCTCAGATGCGTAACGACTTTCCTTGTTTGCGCGATTTGACCATCTCCAGAGCAACATGTAGGACAAGATCGGAAGGTATATTAATCCTCTCGTTCTCTCTGCAATGGCACAAAATGCCATGGTCAAGTCTCAGTTAGGTGAACTTGTACAGGCAATCACCGGCAGCTCGAAGGTGCGCTTCTCGGCGGCAATGACAGTAGGCCAAGTCTGATGCTGGGCAGATCCAGGACGTGTCCAGGGATGAGGAATGCAGACGTGCAGCCTCAAAGACTCTGCTCAATAATCGCTCAGTCCGTACGAACCCATTCGAGGTAGAGGCACGTCTCGCTGGTCTGGAGGAGAAATTCCGTATAGTAAACAATGACCCGCTGGCGGATGCGCTTCGCCTTCGTTTAAACGAGCTCTCAGCATGGTCAAACAAATGGACACCCGAGATACTGTCGCTCTTCTTGAGTCTCGCTGATCGACCAGCAGAAAAGTCGGACTTGAAGGACCTTGAGAGCCTGAGGCCCCAACAACTGCCTTCAAGCTTGACATGGTCCAAAATACTGGCAGACGACCCTCTGGACAATTCAGACGGCTTGTGGGATGACATTGACTACGCTGTGGGCGATTCCGACGACGAGGATCATGTCTACTCCGTTGAAGCGGCCACCACAAACTTGACCCCAGACTCGTTCCAAGAGTCAGAGAATATACCATGTGAGATTGAGCAGCTAATAATCGCTATTGATCATACAAAGCTTGAGGACATTGTCCAGGCACAGTCCTGGAACGTTGACCAACTGCAGGACCATCAGCAATCGAAGCGTTTGGTCTCCGAGGCGCAGGTATTTCGAGACGTACTTTTTATGCTACATGGCCTTCCAACCTCCATCTTCGTACAGATCGAGGATGGGAGGTATCTATTCTCTAGACAGATCCAGATTGATCATCTTTCGGAGGAGTCCCTCGTACGCATACTCGGCGACTTTGCTGTTCTCGGCAGTCAATTGGCAACAATGCGAGCTTGGCTGGGTCGGATTGAGACAATACCTCTGCAACAGACTTATCAAGCAGCAATCGCTGCGCGACTCCAAGACTTCGATCGAACATTGTCAAATCTAGAAGCAAGCACCTTAGAACCCACAGCAATGACAAGCCTGCTAGATTTATCAAACATTGTCAGACGTGAAAGCCGTTGTATGCAGCAGCTTAGCGATATTGTTGCAAGGTCAGCCATCAGGAAGCAGGCGCGAGGACATTTCGACATGCTTGAGATGACGTACGAAAGCGCCTGTGCGAATCAAGCATGTGGGGACACAGAAGGCTACAAGTATATGGCGGAACTTCTTCTTGAAGGCTTCACAATGTACTTAAAAACTGTCCGACGTTGGATGGTAAAAGGTGAATTGAAGGAAGACGACAAAGTTTTCTTTGTTGGAAAGAACGCCAATGCTATTCCGCTCGAGTCTTTATGGGCAGAGCAATATGCAGTTCGTAAGACAGACGCCGGTGATTTATATGCCCCTAATTTTCTACGTTCAGCAGCTCAGAAGATATTCAACGCCGGGAAAATCATCAACTTCCTGAAAGCTTTGGGACAAGATGGTTATGAAGACAGTACCGCATCGAGCAGTGACAGCGACTTGACATTCGAGGTAATCAACCATCCAGAATCTATGAGGACGTCAACTCCCTTTTCGGAGCTTCTCGAGCGGGCACTTGGCCAGTGGATCTCCAAGCACTGCCATGCATCATCGGCGATACTTCGTCAGGTTCTCGACTCACAATTTCATCTGCAGGGGACCTTGGACGCCCTCGAGTACGTGTTCTTGCATCGAGACGGAGCCCTCAGCAGTCACTTCTCATACGCTGTCTTTGCAAGACTCGACCGTGATAAAGGGGTCTGGAACGATAAATACATCCTGACAGAGCTCATCCGGGAAGCCTTTGATCCTATCCTCGGAGCCCATAGCCAACGCCTCACTGTTCACTTGGCAAACGACCAACGAACTACGGATGGCAGCCGACGATCTGTAAGAGCTCTAGAATGTCTGCAAGTCTTCTACTCAGTTCCTTGGCCGGTGGCGAACATTGTCCGATCGACCTCTTTGGTCACCTACCAACGTATCTTCATACTCTTACTGCAGTCGCAGCGTGTGCGGCACAAGCTTACACAGCAACAATTTGATAAGACAGCCTTACCGTCAGCTCATTGCCAGAATGGGGAAATTCATCTCGCCAGATTACTTCGTCATCGTCTACTATGGTATAACAACTGCGTATTGACGTACCTCGCCGAGACGGTTATCGCAGTATCTACTGCAAAGCTGCGAGAAGGATCAGCGAAAGCAGAAGATATGAACAGACTGATTGCCATCCACAGTGACTACATATCACGCCTTGAGGAGCGGTGCTTACTGTCGAAGAAGCTCTCTCCCATTCACCAAGCTTTGATATCAGTTTTCGACCTCGCCATGTCATTTGCAGATGCCCACGCGGCATATACCACCGAGTCATCTCTGGGGGAAATGAACGATTCGGCCAGGCTGGCACTTAACGGTCGCCAGGCACCTCATGTCAAGCGTCGCCGTGCTTCTTCGCTTTCCAGCGACGATAGCATCCATGACAGGGAGCAGGAAGCGGAGGGAAGGAACAAAGCTGCCAGCGAGACGACATACCTTTACAGACTCAGAAAGATGCACACGACATTCGCGAACTTACATAGCTTCATTCTTGCCGGCCTACAAGGGGTCCACAGAGCTGGCGCTGACCCGACATTGGAAGCACTCGCAGACCTTCTGGTGGTAGGCTTCAGCAAAGGTATGAGATCCTCGGACTTTCATGGGTGAAGCAGGAGATACGAGCGCTTAACATGACATCCTATTTCGCATATTAAGATGTTTGACTGCCACATCAACCGCAATCATAGTTGGTATAACGGATAGACGGGGAAGCAACGTTGCAGTTGATGCATCTCGAGTACCTGTTGGATGTTGGCACAACAAAAATATCTGACCAGTACCAGGAGACAAGAGTGGTCGCACAAGATGACTTTGGCCTGGGCCATTTTTCTGAATGTCATAGATTTACGCCAACAGAGAAATTTCTTACCAAGCGCGAAAGTCTGGCTTGAATCTCGAGATATCAGCACCACCACACCACATGTCCACGAAATTTGATGAAAATACGATGGATTGGTCACCAAGCATAGAAGGTGGGCCAGCCACCCAGGCAGAAATTTGGAAAGGCATCTATGGGGCTGATCTTTCGAAAGCTCCGAGGCCGAAGCCTTGCGAGTACCCGATCGAGCGGGAGAAAAGGTGCGCTTTTTTAGGCCATCGCTACCATTCAACGCAGTCATCCGAACATTCTTGCTAAAGTCCAGACTGCAAATCATTGAGCCCAAATCGATCGAGTTGATCGACACTACGAGGGCCACATATGAGCCTGCATTCCAACCAGCTAGCTTGAGTGAAGTAGAGAAGGGATATACGACCATTGACTACTTGAGACCAACCGCCCATAGCCGATGATTGTTTTGATACAGTCATGTGTGAAAAAGGAAGTGAAGTCGGTATCAAAAAAGCCGCAGTGAGGGAATCATTCCTGGCGAAAGATTGCTGTGTTCAGAACAAGCGCCTTTAGCAGAGCCGACTCTATTCACGTCTCCCCAATTATCCCATGCACTCGCGCGAGTGAACTTTTCCTTCTTAGCAAGCTCCGAATATCACCGATTCCCTTGTTTTGCTCCTTGGATTCTCTCGTGGGTATACTCACGGACATGCGAAATGTCTTCATTTAAGTCGGGCTACTGTCAAGAAGGATCGCTGCTTGTACGGCTTAGAGTGAGTAGATGTCGACGGCATGAGGTAGTTGTCCTCTTTCGTTGTTCTAATTCACTACATCGCGGATCTTGTCAGAGTCTCCAAGTGAATCATACTTCGCGAGCATGACACTTGATTTCGCTGTGGCTACTTCAGTTATGTCTTTGCGGACTATGCATCTATAATTTTGCCTTGGTTCACGTGGAAAGAAGTGGAGATGGACCTGCCGTCGACGTTGTCATGTAAGCCGCCACGTAGTACATAGCATCACTCTACCAGAGGACCACGAACTACAGGCAAGAAGAGGGAGAGCTTTTAAAGCGAGTTTTAGAGTACGTGACCTGCTTAGAGTAGTCTCGTTACTGGACTGTAAGTGCTGCTTCTCCTCGATTCTCCGTTCTAATTTGTTTGGAAACATGCTCCATATTCCTCGCAAGCTGTGTATCGTTGGAAATTCATTGAAGCTGCATCCGGAAACAGTGACTTTCGTTTTTTTGAACGGTAACCCCGAGTCTAAAGTCAATGACGCTCAGCCAACGCCGAAAATGTACTTCGTCAGGATCATCCTGGCCTACAATTTCATTTTGACCTCATAAGAATAGTGTCGCAAAAGCGGTCGGTCATCTTGTCGGTCTGGCTCAATTCTTCCTCGCCCATCAAAGTCTGCGAGTGGGCTTTGTTTAGAATACCGATCGATGAACCTTTTCTTGATTCTGATCCCTTGCTCTTTCGGTGCCTATAGGATCCTGAAATAACGGCCGACGATCAAAATCACCCTGCCAAAACGTCGACATCAGCTATCAGCATCATCAGGCCAGCAGCTAACAGAGGCGGGGGATGTGTGCCAGCTGCTTCCCGACTGAGAGTTGCCGCTGCAATACTGAGAGTGCGAAAAGTGGAAAGACGCATAGGAGCTGGCGGCAGCGGTAAGGCTGGAAAGAACACCCAGCACATCCTGGACCGCAAATCGGTGCTCCAGCCAGGATAATATATTAGGATCAGGAGATCTGTTCGGGTACTCTGATCATCTCGCAAGCCATTGTCGGTACGACGGCTTCGCGGTGGTGCCTACAAGCACGGAAACCTATCTCAATCCATGCAGTCAGAGCTGGAGTTACTCCCGCCGTATGCCTTCCACCCAGTCTGAATCGTACCAAGAACCAATCAAGCCTGATGATCGCTCCAAACCCTGGCTTCTTCCTTCCAAGTGCAAGCAAGAAGAGGTGCCTATCGCCCATACCCAGAACCTGCAAGTCACAGGAAACCGTCTCTTGCCTTCTTTAATTCTTGGTATCTCGTTCTCGCTGTCGTGACCGCATACCCAATACAACTTCAACCATCTGCCTCTTGGGCCATAGGGCTTTGCTGTTCGATTCATGCAGCATTGTTCCGTCAATGCCTTTTCCGAGCATTGACAGTGTTCGAAGCCGTGCCCCAAGCAGGCCTCGGTCAGGCCTCAAGACATGTATGACGGCTTCACTGGCACACCCCTCCATTCCCACACCCCTGACCAACATTTAAATTCTAGAATCTGGCCCACATGTGGCGTTCAAAACGTTGGTGGTTGTAACATCGAGAACGCGAGCCGAAGATGTGACGATGTTGCCCAGACGGCTCGGCTCCACAAGCCTTAAGCGTGGTGCGCGCCGCCCCCTGGCGTCCGCTAGGGTGGTGGGTTGTTGGACTTTAGTGTGTTCCATGAACGGGCGGGGTTGTGGGGGACTGTACGATGTTCGTGGTGAGGTGGGGACTTGTGGACGACGAGGTGGGGAGGATGCTTCTTGGCCTGGGGGTTTCACTATGCTGAAAGGAAAGATGCTTGATGGCTTCGTATCTGTTGGCTGAGGAGTTCGTCACTTATGCTGGGGATTTTCGGGAGTCGAGGAATGAACATGGAATGCAGCTGCAAAAACGATGAACGACATTTTGGTATGATATACAATCTTCCACCTGGTATGTCTAAGGAGTGTGTCTGAACCGTCAGAATCACTCCGTTGAGCCAGCCAACCTTCTGCAGCTGCCTTCGCACAATCAAAGGCAGCGAATATCATGTATGATGAGAATGCCCTTCCTTTGCACCATTGCCTGGCTAAACCCTGATCGATTCTACGCTGTCGTGGTCGTTTTCGACGATGCGGCGGTACTCGAGCCTATTGCTGTATTGGTCTGAGTTGCCGTATCCGTAGCCGTCAGAGTAATTGTGCCTGTGGCGGTGTTCTGTGTAATGGCCCCCGTGGCGGTGTTCTGTGTAATGGCCCCCGTGGCAGTGTTCTGTGTAATGGCCTCCGTGGCGGTGTTCTGTGTAATGGCCCCCGTGGCGGTGTTCTGTGTAATGGCCCCCGTGGCAGTGTTCTGTGTAATGGCCCCCGTGGCGGTGTTCTGTGTAATGGCCCCCGTTGCAGTACTCAATGTATTGGTCCCCGTGTTCTGTGAGCCTCCTGCAATGCTACCGCCACCGACGGTGCTGAACGATTGGAGGCATCCAGTAGGCACACCAGTAAAAGTCTCTGCGCCTGTGTGTGAGGGCAAAGCGGTTCCGCTATCTGACGGGTCCGGGATAGTTATCGTATAAGTTCCGGGTGGGGGTCCATGGCGTCCGCCAAATTGTTGAGGCTCGGCGACAGGAGCTGCAGAAATGCTCTGAATGAAGGCAGCCACGAGGAGGCTTGCAATGGCAATTGTGTACATGGTAATCGAGTAGTGAAGATGTGGAAAGATGATATTGAAGGACGTATCGACTAAGATGATGCGAACAGCGTTTGATGATGGCTGTTCTTGAGTAAGAGATTAGGTGAACCAGGACCATCTTTATAGAAAAAGGATGCTGTCAATTGTGGACCAACATTCGCATGCGTCATAACGTATTCTCGATGCCACGGCTTGCAAGGAACAGTAGCTCGGCGTCAAACGGCATATATGAAACGACCAGCGAATGACAGAGTAAGGGAACAGAATTAGGAGCTGTATTACTCACTCGAGCGCAACCTCATGCCGGCTGCAGCTGTGTACGATCAGCAGATCGAAGACAATGTTCCCGAGCCCGGTCTTAGAGATTGATGAATACCTTCTGCGATGGCCTTAAGCAGGACATCACGGCCGAGATACCGTCCGATGGACTGGGACAGGGTGAATCAACACCGTATCGGGGATCAAAGAGCCCACTTTTGTGGACTGCTAGATTCGTAGTACCTGCATGCCTACTCTGATCATGATTCCAGCCTACAAACGTAGATCCGGGGCCCCAAGCACATGGAATTCGTAATAGTGAGAAAATGTTACATAGACATCCGCCTCAAACTCCGCTGTTGGACTGTTTCAGAGCCGTAGATCGTGACGATTATGTGGGCACCAAGACGTCAAGCTCAGGGACCTTTCGCGATCACGTCCCAATTGAGCGTATCTCCGATGAGAAACGGGCCAAAACATCCATTATGGATCTGTCGACCAGTGCACTGCATGAGAGACGGGAGTTGTAATGCCTGCGCAGCGATCGAGGATCGAGAGGAAAGGCGGTTGGCAGCTCTTCGAGTGAAAGTGAGACGTCCGGAGGGTTCTCCAACCCACTGTGCCACCGTAAACCAGATAGCTCGGGTGCCTAGATCAGGACCGAAGACGTGGCATGGTGGCAAGGTGTTTGTAGTTGGACTCTTTGAGCGAGATAGAGAAAGAAGCCGGAGCAGAACTTCGAAGACCCGTCGTCGTCACAAAGCTTGGACCGTCTTGGCGATGGAGCCAAATGCGGTATGGCTTGCGGCAAGTGCGTTTAGGGTCGCGTGATTTCACCGTCTCCTTTGGCCAAAAAGCCGAACCCTTGGAAAAGGCATGACGAGAGGCGAGATCGATGTCAATGGTGCCAGATACGAAACTCAAGCGTGACGCTGAAACGTACTGAGCCGCCTCCATGTCGACACCCATTCAATCTATTCACCCCGACTGGCCTGACCGCAGACCGACACGCTCTGACTTTCGATCTCCGCCAGAACAATAATGATCTTGGAGCCAAAGCTCGTGGAGCCTTTACGAGCAGTCGTTGGTCGAGTGAGTTTTGCCGGATCCCTAGAGCGCATTCACCATTCAAACAGATCAAAATTTGATCATCCTTTTAAGCCTGGACTTTCCGACTTATCTCAAGCTTTCCAGCGCCTCACGTCGAGGTCCTGGTCAGGTACCATGTCGCGAGGACGATTACAGGGTCCCTATAGAGACATGTTCATCTTCATCTGAATTTTCGGGGTCCGCAAAATGTTCGGGTTGAAGGAAATAGCTTGATTTCCCACCTCAGAAGCACGCTCTGCTTCCTGTCTGGCGATCATCTATTCCTAGCATTGTATTTAAACGAGTGCCACAAACCCCATGAAAATCTCCAGTACTCTATGGTAGAGTCTTACTTGCCTTCCATCGAGACCCTTTCAGTGACCTCATAGTCCGTCTTGTTCGTGAGCAAGATCCTAATGACAGACCACAAGTGGTCCCATCTACGAGGCCCCCACTCTACTACTTGATCTTGTGTTAGTGCATCGACCCAAAAGTTTGTGGAGAACGTCCTGATCGTTTAGCAACCGAATTGCTCAGTCCGCCCAGGGTTGAAGGTTTAGTCGCAAGTTTGCGCGGGATTGAGGTCTTTCCTCCGCAGGGAAAAAGAGGGTCAGTCGTGTACCTTGGGAGCAACATTTTTGGGCAATGTGGGAGACACTTGAGCATCGGGTGTCGTATGGAAATGGCCAGTAATAGTGTTATTATCAAATTAGGTGTGCTTCGGATCTGTGGATTTCTGTGGTCTTGAAAGTTCCCCATAACATAATCTTTAGTATTAGTCAAATAGTATCGTCTAACGTTGGCGGAAGAGATAGAAGCCATTGATACCAATCTTCAAGTCTCTAAGTCTCTGAGTCTGCTTTCAAGCTTCTGTGCCTCGTTACCAGGAGTCCCGACTCTCAAAGGAATCTGAATTGTTCGAAGCTAAGGGTGAGCGTTGTAGATTCCAAAAACGGAAGTGTGTCCAGTACGAGGTGGCAAAATGTGCTGTCGCTTCATTGATCGATGGCTACGGTGGAGATGGAGGGGCTGTTCAGATTGAAATCTCGAAATCTGGTGATGGAGAGGTTACGTTGGGACGGTAACGACGATCCTTAGCGGTAAAGCTCTAGGTGTTGAAGACTAGGACTGTGAGCGGCGAATGAAAGATCGATCTTGTCAATCATGGAATGGAGGGAGAGACTTTCAAGTGCGGGGAGGGTGTGTAAGAAGGATGTTATTTTGTGAGCTAGCGTTAGCCTGTCGTCGTCCGACAGCCACCATTGAGGGACAAGCTTGAGTCGCTTGAGATGCGGTAGCTCTCCGGAGATATGCTCCATGAACGTCCCAAGGTCAACATTGGTGAGCTCCAAAGTTTCGACCTGCGATCGGTCCATGGCCTTCTTCCATGGATCGAGGTTTGCCCTATTGAAGACCTCGAATGGTGGCTCACCAACATCCGGCAAGCGTGTCGGTCTCAGCCATTCGTAGCCGTACTCTTCAGCAAGGTGGTAGCGTAATCCATATGTGCCGCTGTTGTAACGTGTGTCTCCTTCCCTCCAGATACCATTCTCATCATCGAACTGATAGCCGTCAAGACTGATTTCTTATAGTGGTGGGAAGCGATCGCCTTTGACGAATGGAAACGCAAAAGGGTCCCTAGGATCGATAATGCAGCCACTCGACTTTGAGGGAGAGTGCACGCACAGAGTGGTCGGTTGTCAGCGTTTTGTAGAGCTGTGAGAAGGCCTCTTCGTCGCCTCCTGTACCATGGCTTAATTGGAAGTCGATCTTGTTCGCGTGAGACGATGCCGACGCTATCCATATTGATGCGAGAAAGGCCCAGAAGAAAGCGATGTTACGCATGCTGACCGGCGACAAATAGTTCTGTGAGAGTACGCCGCTCTTGTACGAAGGGGATGGCTTTTCCCTGTCAAGGGATGAGGGTCAATTGAAATCTTACGTACACATCCAGCTATGGTTCCTTTATAGCTATCTTGTACTGTTATCTGACTCGAAGCTACCAGGATGCTTTCAGGCTCATCGAGACGTACGGGGCTGTTCTTTCAACGTGGCCTCTGGTGAAGCATTGCTGCTGTGGCTTGGGAGTAGGATCAGGATCAGGAAAAGGATCAGGACTAGGAAACGGATCAGAGGCTTTTAAATGGATCAGAGGCTTTTAGATGGATCAGCTCAATGGAAAATAATAGAAATCACCAGGACACAGAACGAGCCAACGTTGAGCAAGCAGTGAGGAGCAGAGAATGACAGACCTTGCAAGCGAGAGCGAGTAGGGGCAAGTTCAGACGTTGAAAAGTATTTAGATGAGCAGAGATGCATATACCAGCTGTAGTAGAGACTTCTATGGGTCGCTAGTGGCATCTATTGGATCTCTCACCAAGCGAAAAAATGACACAGAGTAATCAGCTATCATTGTCGTCCGATTGTTCCAATGGTGGACTAGGGAAGATTCTTAGATGCAAGAAGAGAAGGGTGTAAAATGGAGAAGCACATTACATCGATACAACACCTATTACAGTCTTGAGTGGGAAGATGGCCGACTGGGTAAAATGTGTTGTAAAAGTGGTCTGGTCAAAGGCTGCGACAGAATGAAAGCATGAGGACCGGCTTTCCGCAAGCAGGGAGAGACTTCCATCTGCTGCGCCCACCAGATGAGCCGAAACGACCTCGAACCGGCCAGGGAAAAGCTTATGTTAGCCCCTTCGAAATTCGATGGTGCTTGTCGGATGCATAGAAGAAGATGATCGAAGAGGAAAAGAAAAGATTCTCTTCTTCCGCGGATTGGATTGAGATAGCGAAAACCCTAACATGGTTAGTCAGAAGTCGAAGCGAGCCGTGTTGGGGTTTTGGTGAGGGTCGTCGGATCTACAGAAGAAATGACCCCCTTCTTTTCTTCCTCTTCTTCTCTTGTTCTCCGCATCAAACGGAGTCCCAAGAGAAACCCCGGAACGGCTAAGCACCAACATGAACTTCTGTCTAGCCGACTTGAGTTTTTCAATAACATCGTTGTCAAACATTGTGGATCACCTTCTTACTATTATGACGTGCCTCGGCTTTGAAATCCACTCTTCTCATATAGAAATCCAATGCAGAAAACAACGATGTTGGCTCAACCTTTCTCCCCATTCCTCAAGCTGATATGCCACTCGACAATGTCCGCAACGTCGTGCTTGTAAGCGCCCATCTTCCTCCATCAACCCCACCAGCCGTCCCCCAAACCCTCATTAACCACCATCCAAGGTCCTCTCCGGCAAAGGCGGCGTCGGCAAATCCTCCATAACCACCCAGCTCGCCCTCTCCCTCTCCCTCGCCGGCCACTCCGTCGGCATCCTCGACGTCGACCTCACCGGCCCCTCCATCCCCCGCCTCTTCGGCCTCGAATCCGCAAAAATCACGCAAGCCCCCGGCGGCTGGCTGCCTGTGCAGGTCCATGCGTCGCAGCTTCTAGCTCCCATACCACCCTCAGAACCAAGCAATGGCTTGTCAGCCAGTAACGGCGAAGCTTCGAGTACGAACGGAGCAACGGCTTCGCACCCGCCGCCGACATTGATAAACGATGGGACGGCGACGGCGATAGGCTCTCTCCACCTCATGTCCCTTGGCTTTCTGCTCCCCAACCGCTCTTCCGCCGTCGTCTGGCGCGGGCCCAAGAAAACGGCGATGGTGCGGCAGTTCCTGACGGATGTCCTGTGGCCGCCGATCGACTACCTACTTGTGGATACGCCGCCGGGCACTAGCGATGAGCATATATCGCTCGCGGAGCAGCTGCTTAAGGTCGCCTCGTCTACTACTGCCACCGATGCAAATGTGGCTGGTGCGGACACAAGGGGGAAGCCTCATCTAGCTGGTGCAGTGGTGGTGACAACACCTCAAGCTGTCGCAACAGCAGATGTACGGAAAGAGCTGAACTTCTGCGCGAAAGTTGGGATACGGGTGTTGGGTGTAGTGGAGAATATGAGTGGGTACGTGTGCGAGTGTTGTGGGGTCAGCACCAATCTGTTCGGTAAGGGTGGTGGAGAGGTTATGAGCGCGGATTTCGGAGTCAAGTTCTTAGGAGGGGTACCGATTGATAGGCAGTGGGGTGTGCTTGTGGAGGAGGGTAAAAGACCGACTTATGGTGGTGTAGTGAAGGATTACGATGAAGAGGAGGGGAGTTATAATGGAGACAGAGAAGAGATGGTTGCTGAGGGCGAGAAAGAGCTGGGCTTGCTGGTTGATAAGTACAGAAGTTGTTCATTGAGTGGCCTTTTCGAAGGGATCACAAAGGAGGTGGTGCAGATTGTGGAGCAAGGACATGCTAGGTTATAGGCTGCTACGGATAATGAACAAGGCTCATGAGGGTATCTAAGTAAAGGGAAGCAGGCTTCAATGATGACAGGTGCATAGCAACTGGCGTTCTGCACAGGAATGGCATCGCGGCGGATCGGCGGACGGGGAACAAGTCGGGTCTTTAGATGGCATCGTTGCAGTGTCATAGAGGCACCCGCCGTGGTATCGTTATGGCAAGCCTATTCTATGGCATCTTACACAAGCCTTTTGGCTTCCTCCACATCCACACCCAACACATCGCGGAGATACATGATCCTAGAAACACGTTGCTTAGCGCTGCAGGCAATAGTGATGTATCAGATACTTACTTTGCATTCCGTGCCAACTCCTCTTTGACACTCTCAAACCGCTCAATACAAGCTTGCCAAGCCTGTGCCCTTCTCTCTGGCACTACAGACTTGATGCGCATCTTGAAAGTACCGCTCACAGGCCGATGATCCGACACCCGCAGCTCATGCCTTCGATAGTCCAGTTGCTTGATCTTCCCAGGACCACGATACAGAATACGATCGCACCAGGCTGGCGCCCGATACTTCTCACTAGTATCGTAGCGATCGGTGCCAACGTCATATTTGTATGTAGGTGCGAAGGTGATGGGGCATTCTGTAAACGCTCGAAGGCGGAGCAATGGGTTCCGTCGCCGCGAAACGAGCAGCTGGTCCCGCTCGAGGAGCTTCGCGAGATTGCCGGCTTGGATCGCTTTGACCACAGTGTCTCGGCCCATTGTGTCTATGCGGTAATTTAGGTCGCCGTTCAGGATGCATATCTCGTGATCGAGTATCATTGAACCATCTCCGCCACAAGTGTAGGAGTCGCAGAGGGTAAAGGGGTTCCGTTCTGAAGGGAGGACTGCCGAGTCCAATATGACGGAAACGTCAGTATTACGGTGCACTGTTGATGACTGACCGGCAGCCAAGTGGCAATTCACGAGACATATGGAGCTGTCATCGATGAGGAAACGCAGGATGAGGCAGCCTTTGTTTCCATGCAAGCCACCCATTCCACGCTTTACCTCCGCTGCGCTCTGATTGACAATGCGATTGCGCAAATCCGCTCTTACAAACACGCAGCTGAAGAGTCCAACTAGGCTTGCTGTGTGTAAAAGGTGGAACGGCTCATTCGATGGCATACTGTCCTCAATGCACCTGACCAGGTAGTCTCGCCAAGCTCTGTACTGCCGACCTACATGCTCTTGCTCGGAAGGATCTTTCTTCTTGTGGCCCTTGAAGAGGCTTTTCGCCGTAAGCTTTTTATCCTCAAGATCTACCAACTCTTGAAAACCAAAGACCAGGAGGTCAGGGGGGTTTGCTTCCTGCAAAATATCTCGAAAGAAGTTGGTGTCTTTCTCTTCATATCTGATATTGCCAGGAGTAGCAGCACCGGCATTCCAAGTCACGACAAGTGCACTCATCTCTTGAAAGGTACAATAATCTGTGTCGTGGACCTGCATATTTTCGGCTAACCAGTCATCTTCCAACATGCCATCCCATACTCTGATAGCATTGTCTGCACCAATCGACGCAACTTGCAGAAACCCTGACCGCCAGACGCTGCTGCGATCCACCAGGATACTAGAGACAGGATCGCTGTGAGCATGCCAATCTTTCTTCGTAGTCCACGGCTGTGTCTTCGTATCATAGACATAAATCATTCCAGTATTGTAGCCAGCCCATAGGAAGTCGCCAGCACCAGCTAGAGCATTGATCTTGTATACACTGACGTTTATCACACCAAGGCACGAGAAATCCTGCGTGGAGTAAATCGTGACTTTCCCATCGCTATGGCCAAAGTAGACACGATCTTGTTGATCGCTTAATACCGCGCCAGATGTGATCTCACCTACAGTAGACTGGCTCAGTGGTTGTAGCGTAAGCTGGATGTCAGTGTCAGCGGCTGAGGCAGGCTGGAAAACTCTGATCTCTTTTCCCGTTGCAAGCCAAAGTCGGTGTTGTACTACAATTGAGAATGTATGGCCTTTGGATACTCGACGGATTAGTGGGTCGCGTTGCATATTTGGTAGATCGTCCTCGTCCGGAAACCATACGTTGAGGTTGCCGCCATCATCCATCGTCCACATTGTATTCTGATGGCGGTATATCCGGACGATCTCTCGCCTGCTGTGCACACTCGCTTTTGAGGCCACTACGCTTTGGGATGGCACATCAACTTCCATCAGATCCCCACAACTCGTGCCTAACCAAAGCCGCTGTCCCTCCTCATCAGCTGAAGCGCCCGGTTTGAAGGCGATCGCAGTGATTTTTGTCTGCTCGCCATGGCTGAGGTTCATGATAGGATGCCCGCTAGCTAAATCCCAAGCCCGGGTAAGATAGCCGGTCGTGCAGACGCAATCCCCACAGATATCGAATAATCTAGTGTCATACCCAGTATCGAGTTCATAGGCGCCTTGCTTTATGCGAGGAGGCCTCCGGTTGCTAAGCGATGCATCAGGATATGCCATGATACTACTAACACTTGCATTGACTTCCGTGGAATCATTCGATACCACGCTCATTGAGGCGTCATTCGTATGGCGCGACTTTCGTTTAGTAGGAGATGGCGCACGCTTCGTCGGTTCTGATAAGCCGAAGCTATCTGATGTTCCCGTTCGCCTGGGAGGAGGCATAAAGCCAATTTGTGACTGCTTAGCCTCCCTCGCCATCTGCATAGAGGGGGCGGCACTGTGTACTGCCGCTTGCCTTCTCGAATCTTGGACTCTACTCGTTGAAACGATTCGCGTCTCCGCACGTTGCGTCATCGAGGGCTGGTACGGTCCCTTTTCGGTCATGCGGCGCGGAGGCAGACCTGGGCGACTTTCCAAAATGCCTTTTGGATCGTTCATCTCCCGGGGATCGCTAGCTGCAGGTCTGGGCTTCGATGCTGCAGGAGCTATTTGGGGTATCTGTCGTGCCTTGACAGTGTAGTGCACAGGTGGTGGGCTAAAAACATTCTCAGACGTTGCTTGAGGTGTAGCTGGAGAAGGGGCACTAAGATTGTCTAAACCGTCAGCCCGGAGCCCTGGCGTCGAGCTCTCATCGCTACTTGGCGGCGTGCTGAAGGGTGACACTCTTTCTCCGTTCGCAACCGTGTCCGGCTCTAAGCTCGGTCTAGGCTGCCTATATTGCGGTTTTGCAGGAATATGGGGTTTCTCGGCACGATGGATAGGTGGAGGTGCGTTCGCAAGTGCTGTGTCGATGGTGGTCACACTACTCTTCTTGTACACAAGTATTGAGTTGTGGTCACTGCCCTTTCCGCCTCCCAAGGTATGTCCAGAAACCCTTGCTGGCGAGCGGTGGTAGTAGTGCGGGGCATACGCTGGGACATGAGGAGCTGGTCGCGAGCCAAGTCCGCTAGCTACTGTAGTATTAGGGGATGATATGTACGGAATGGGCTGTGGTTCTGGGATTTGAGCAGACTGCAGTGGAGATTTGGGAGAATCTACCGTCACCATTGGAGGGCCTTGAATGAGCGAAGTCCGTGCGGTGGATACAGGACGTTGTAACAAAGCGGAGCGTGGGCGCTGGGTACGTGGTGTTACAGGCGGACCCAAAGCGTTCGCTCCGCGCTGCGGGCTCTTCGGTAACACATCTCCTATCGCGTTCCGTTGCGAAGGTCTCCGTGGGAGATCTAGGGACGCTCGCTCTGTGAAGCTGTGTTCTCCCGGACTAGGTCCTGGCTGGGCTTCGTTCCGCGGCGAGGTTCGAAGAGAGTGAGAAGACCGCGCTGGATTGACGCTCGCAATCTTCTCGAAGTGGGACCGAAGTGAAGAGACGGGTTTCTGGAGCTCGCAAATTAGCCTTAAGGCCCCGCTGAATAAGGACTGAAAAGAATACAATCGACGCTTCATCCATTCTGTCCGTGCCAGAATCCGTCATGATGCCCTTTACTGCAGATCATGAAAAGGGAAAGGCTTAGGGACAGCTGGCCCAGCGTCTGTGGGCAATATGACTCCTGATAGCGACGCCCAGATATCATTGGTTTGTTTAGGGAAATACAAGAGCTCGAGGCCGGCTGCGACTCATTGATGAAGTGCTTTTCACCATCGTTCCCCACGAGAGATGTACACGCGAGTCAGACACGAAATCTGTGGGCGGTTTGATTGAGTGGTGGCTGATCCCCAGGGGACCGTGGCCGTGACCGACCTAGCTTGAGGCTCGCTCACGTTCTGCATTCCTGGGGCTCCTGGCTACGATTCGAGCAACGAATGACGGATGCTCTGGCTGACTTGGGAGAATAACCGCCTGTTGGGATAGCCTTCAAGGCGCGTACTGTGATGTGGTAGGAGAACAATGTTTTTGGACGTTCATGATCCCCACACCAATCTAATCTAATCACCTATAAATCTGAATCGGGCGATCGTATCTGCCGATCTTATCTGCAAAGCTAGAGAACAGGCAAGGTGGTGCCGACGAATCAACCCATTTTCTATCAGCTCGCCGCTCTTCAAGCCTGGGGTGATATTTACCTGGGACATTGGGACTATGTGGTAATGTCCCCGTATCCATTCATGTTAACCTAGAATCATCTGACCCTTCCAGCAAACACATTCTGAACGCACAGGTTGCCGTCAGATCTCCATGCTGTTCGCATCTCGGTCCCTCGCAACATTCGAAGAGTCTGACACGAAACCAACAGGCCGAAAGTGGTACGATTGCGCAGAATGTCATCAGGAGCAGGAGGATCACCAACTATTACAGACATTTGATATGGTTGGTACTCGCGCTGTCACTGTAGGCCATGGTCTTCCCACCACTAATGCGCGCCACAGACGTTTGCATGCAAGAAATGCAAAAAGTGCTTCAGGAAAGATATTAAAGAATTCGAGGATGCGTAAGAAGTGAGCCCTGAATTTTGACTTCGACTCATGCCGTCCGCCAGCGACGAATACTGCCCGCATTGCGATAATCACTTTGTGCTCGACGCCAAAACTCCGACACCAGCGCTCAACGTCGAGGGTGAAGATGTCAGAATAGATGCTCGTATGCTGAAGGACGACCGCGTTCGGGCTGACCAGAAGCGGTCAATGTTCGATGTGGGAGAGACTGCAGACAGACTTGGCTGAGACAAAGCAGGAGAAGAAGTCAACTTAGCGGCATGGACTGGGCTATAGATGGTCACGGCGCAAAGGGAGGATCTTGCGCCAGATCTAAGAATGGAATGGGAACGGGAATAAGGTCTTACCTATGCTTTTACTGGCAACAACCCCAAAGTCCACGTACAGTACATACAATGGACCAACTACGACCCCTCTCCACTCCTGGTTAATATTGCCGCCGTTCCTGTGCCAGGTGTACGACCAGTCTTCTTCTTGGTAGCCTCCTCCTGCTTTTCAGCCTCTACATTTTTGACGTATGATTCGATGTGTTCTACCGAGAGCATCTCCAACTTCTTGCCGGGGGCCATGACGGCAATCTCGATGTTCTTGGCGCCCGTCTGCACCACTTCTAGAAGCGACTTCACCGTAAGCTTGATCGTTTCGTCACGGTCCATATCGTCTTTGTGGTTCCTTTCTAAGAACTCTCGAACGGTCTTGCTCGATCTGCCAATAGCATTCGCTTTCCTGAAGTACCGTGAGCCATGTCGTTGAATAGAGTCTTGGAAGACCAATGCTTACCATGCGGTGTAGATTCCTGATGGCTCTGTTTGGTATAATCTCGGTGCCTTGTCGTTCGGATCAAAGCCGACTATCAATGTGCTTATGCCGAACGGTCGAACGCCTCCGCTCTGGGTATATCGCTGTTGCACACCTGCGACGTACTTGGTGATGTATTCAATGGTGACGGGATCTTCGACGGTCAAGCGATGTGATTGTGCCTCCAATCGAGCCTTGTCCACCAATATGCGCGCATCAGCGTTCAAGCCAGCGAAAGCTAGGCAGACGTGCGTATCTACAAGGCCAATTTTCGAAGGGGTGATGCGGGTGTCTTGTAGCTTCATCGCAGATCGTTTTTCGCATCCCAGGACCACGATGTCCTTGCCCTTAACCCCAACAGCACATGTCCCTGCGTACTCTTAGCCATGTCTCGATGTGGTCAAATGATATCACTGACCTCGTTTTACCGCTTCCAAGGCATATTCGACTTGGAAAACATGTCCATCGGGGCTGGCATAGAATATAAGCTTCTGCTGACATGCATACAACAGCTCAGGATAACTATATACCTGAAAACTTGCTCTTGTCAGCAAAGAAATTTTAACTTCGAATGAGCAGACTTACCAGAGAGTGCTCGATCGTATCCTGATGCCATCTTCCACCTAGTCCAACGAGGGCTTTGTAAAGGCTTGAGTGAGCCACGATCCTGAAAAGTCTTTTCTTCGCCTGTTAGGTAGTCTTGCTTCTGTTTTTCACTCGTATATTCTCGTAACGAAGCAGTATCTAAAAGGTTTGGACATTGTCAAGGTAGAGCTCATTGCGCGTACGCAAAGCTAAGCATAAGGCTGCAGGGGTTCGACAAGCGCGGCGTAGCGGCGTGGCGCGGCTAGTTTACCTCGGAGCTTTTGCAAAATATGAACAGACGGGGTTTTTCTGTACTTCCGCAATGTTATATTATGATCAGTCATGCTTGGGCGTCCACTGCTCAGAGGATATGTGCGGCGGGTCCGGCTATCTTCTCCACGTCCATTATCGCCCGCCTTTGCTCAAGCTTTCCACCCAATCGCGCTGACAAGATGGAGTTCAGCGACGAGCGAACCTTTTCAACCAGATGCTGAAGGGAAGGTGAAAGGTCAACCCAGCTCGCAGAATCATATACCATTTACGACGGAATCGTAAGCACATCATTGCTGGCCTCCACGGTTCCTGCGCCTAGCTCATGGGTCCTATGCAGTTATCCGGACATAAAGCGTGACGAGAAATTTGACAAGGTATAACAAATTCCCAGTGCTTGAAGTAATTACAGGCTAACGCCGGCTGTCAAGCTTACGAACGACCATGTGCAACATTTCAAGGATCTACTCGGGACCAAATCAGCTATCATCGATGGCTTATCTCAAGATGCTGCCGAAGACCTCGAGCCTTTCAACAGCGACTGGATGCGGAAGTACAAAGGTCATACCAAATTAGTTCTGAAGCCAGGCTCCACTGAGGAAGTCTCAAAAGTGCTTAAGTACTGCAATGACAACAAGCTTGCTGTGGTGCCTCAAGGAGGCAACTCTGGGCTTGTGGGCGGCTCGGTCCCTGTCTACGATGAGATTGTTATCAACCTACAGCGAATGAAGACTATCAAATCATTTGATGAGGTATCTGGTACTTTGGTCGTTGATGCAGGGGTCATTCTTGAAATTGCCGACAATTTTTTGGCGAAGAAGAATCATATATTTCCTCTAGATCTTGGGGCTAAAGGCTCATGTCAGATTGGCGGGAATGTCGCAACGAACGCTGGCGGCTTGCGACTGCTACGCTACGGGAGCCTACATGGAAATGTGCTTGGTCTTGAAGCAGTGCTGCCGGATGGAACTATCATGGATGATTTAAGCAAACTACGCAAGAACAACACTGGGTATGACATCAAACAACTCTTTATCGGCGGCGAGGGTACCATCGGGATCATCACCGGGGTCTCGATACTGTGCCCGCAACGGTCGAAAGCGGTGAACGTCGCTTTTTTTGGGCTCGAGACCTTCGAAAAAGTTCAACAAGCATACCGTGAAGCCAAAGGCCAATTGTCCGAGATCCTGTCCGCTTTCGAACTGATGGATGGTCGCAGTCAAGATTTAGTCCATAAAGTAACCCAGAAGAAACGGCCCCTCGAGGGTGAATATCCGTTCTACTGTTTGATCGAGACCAGTGGCTCCAATGTTGAACACGATGGCCAAAAGCTGGAGACTTTCTTAGAGCACGTCATGGGCGAAGACATAGTTTCAGATGGAGTGCTTGCCCAGGATGAGTCACAGAAGAAATCTCTCTGGTCGTGGCGTGAAGGGATCCCGGAATGTCTAGGGCACTGGGGCGGGGTATATAAGTACGATCTGTCAATACCATTACAAGAGCTATATCAGCTAGTCGAAGACACAAGAGAGCGTTTAACGGCGGCCGGTCTGGTTGGCCAGGACGAGAAGTATCCAGTGGTCGACGTGGTGGGCTATGGCCATATGGGCGATTCGAATCTACATCTAAACGTAGCTACCCGAAGGTTCGACAAGGAAGTCGAGAAACAATTGGAGCCATATGTTTACGAATGGATTGCGAAACGCAATGGGAGCATCAGTGCCGAGCACGGTCTTGGCCTTGCTAAAAAGGCATACATCGGCTACAGTCGTTCTGATACTATGATCAATATGATGAAGCAGATCAAGAACCTTTATGATCCTGTAAGAACTTCGCTCTTAAGGTCTCAATTTCTGCTAACGTTTATCAGAACGGTATCATGAATCCATATAAGTACATATGATGAACATTTTAGCCACTTGCAAGGCAGGACGAGGTGCGTCTCCGGATCTGGTATTCAATGCAGTGGCAAGGATTATTGCACAGTGTCTTGGCCACTCCTCGAAAAAAAGTCTTGACGACTTTACGATGGGTTGGACGACCAATGGAAGGTGTCAGCAGAGTCGATCCGCCAGCATGTTTGTTTTGATCGATTGAACACCCAATGAGAGGGTCTGAGAGGGTATGAACAGTCTACTCGAGTTGATGAGCTCGTAAACAGTGCACCATGCTATCGCATTGGATACTCGAATATGAATGCCATGGCTATCGACCAAAAATAGACAAGCTGCGATGTGCGGATCGTGGGTTGTAAATTACCAGCTAGAGCAGAGTTAAGGTATTGTCGGGATTTGTTCGAAACGTCCTTCTACTTCCGCATTCGTCCTTCGCACAGCGCGCAATCATCAGCAGTTAATCAATTTTCCAACACTTAGTATTTCATAGTGACCAGTCTACACGCCCCCATTTCTCGTGATGCTTACCCCCCTTTTCGGTAATCACACCCCTCAAGAGAAAGGTACCGATTTTGTGTCAGAGCTCCGATTCGACATCGAGAAGAGATCTTCTTTGAGCACCTATTTGTACAGAATAACACCCAGGAAAGTAAAATCTCGGTCCCAAATACAACACAAATACATGGATCTTTCCTCGTCTCTTTGCCTGGTCTATGTCTACTTGATAAGTCTGCTCAAAGACCTTCAATCCGCATTCGATAAGAAGTACGGTTACACCTCCAAATCGCATGGGATACTGTCTGATCCAACGAGGCTTTTTATGGTTCAAGTGCAGACGATTTGCCCGTGACTTCCTCGTCGCGTGTAGCATGTTAGAATCGACGTCGAATCCCACCTTTTTACACCGGAGTCAAAAATTAGGGAAACAGCCAGGATATATTTGTTTTACACCAAATGAATAGGTGTCTTCTCAAGGGGGGTGTGACTACCAGAGAGGGGGCGAACATTATCAGGAAGAGGGGTGTGTAGATTGACTGCTTATCTGTAGTCACGCCAGACACAGTTTGGAGGTTATATACCAAGAGCAGGGCACGAAAGAAAGTCAAAAAGCCGACCTTAGGGCTAGTGTGGTGTTAGGGTTGTTGTCTGGCCAATCGCCTCTTATTTGGAGCCTGGCTGGCGCTTTTTGTCGGTCACCTAAGGAAACCAAAAGTAAGTGCTTTGAGTGCATTGAGCGACAGGCACGGGTCAGGGACCTTGGGAAAACAGCAGTCGCTCCAGCTGTACCTCCCGCCGGCCCCTGCTCTAACCTGATGAGTGCGCCTTCCACATTGTCGTCAAGATGAACAATGATGCGATGGCTTCACAGTATCACGTCTTGGAAGAGCTTGGTAGTGAGTACACACAACTGCCTTCCGTTTCTCTTGTAAGACCGTGGCTACATTACTGATACTGAGTAATAGGTGGTTCTTTCGGCGTGGTCTACAAAGCAATTGAGCTCTCGACTGGTGACACGGTAGCCATCAAACATGTAAGCCTCCGAATGCGCAAATGACTCAAATCTGCGGCGATGCTCACATCGATCTAGATCGACCTCGAGTCTAGCGATGACGATATTCAAGATATACAGCAAGAGATCTCCGTTCTAAGTACATGCGATAGTCCCTGGGTGACCCAGTATAAGACTAGCTTCTTGCGAGGCTACAAATTATGGATTGTCATGGAATACCTTGGAGGAGGCTCATGCCTGGATCTGGTAGGGCTTGAACTATCCTGAATACTCGACCGCACTGACGTCCCGCTGCAATAGCTAAAACCAGGCCCGCTCAATGAAGATCATATCGCAATCATTTGCCGGGAACTGCTTCTAGGCCTCGACTACCTACACCGGGAGGGAAAGATTCACAGGGACGTCAAGGCGGCCAACGTCCTCCTCGCAGAATCGGGTAAGGTCAAGTTGGCCGATTTTGGAGTTGCAGCGCAACTTACCAACATAAAATCGCAACGAAATACGTTTGTCGGGACGCCGTTTTGGATGGCGCCGGAGGTGATTGAGCAGTCAGGATATGACTTTAAGGCTGACATCTGGTCTCTGGGAATCACGACGATGGAGATGGCAAATGCTGAGCCACCAAATGCGAGCACACATCCAATGAAAGTTCTGTTTCTCATACCGAAGGCGCCGGCGCCCCGGTTGCAAGGCAGCCAGTATAGCCGAGACCTGAAGGACTTTGTTGCAGCGTGCTTGGTGAAAAATCCTGATCTTCGACCTACGGCGAAAGACCTTCTGCAACATCGCTTCATCCGGAATGCAGGTCGTGTGGAATGCTTGCAAGAGCTGGTCCAACGGCGACAAGCGTGGGACAGTAACAAGGGAAGCATGGCTCATCCGAAGCTTTATGAGGAGACCCTCAAATCAATGTCCATGCGAGACGATATTGATGAATGGGTTTTCGATACAGTCAAGGCCCCAACAGTTGTTACACAGAAACACACGCAAAAGGTAACCCAGTATCAGACTACAAAACGTCGCAAAATTTCATCGAGTCAATCACAACCGCAAGAAAGCCCCGAGTTCATGCTCAGCCGCCTTACTCTTGAAGAGAATCCGCAAAGATGCAGTCCTCCACCCCCTACAACAATGCGCAAAGCAACAGTGAAGCGCCGTCCTTCGCTCCCTGCTTCAGCATCAGCTACTAAACGAAAAGCTAGCGGACAACAGAAACCCAGTGGACCAAAGATGCCGCTCGAACCCAGCTTGAACTTTGGAAACAGTGCATCTACGGTCAGGCAATTTAGTCGAGTGTCCGATCAGTCTCCTGGCGTGTCTCCCACTGCGTCTTTAGCGGAACGAGACGAAAACCAGCCTCCACTAGCCGAAGCCGTGACGAAGGAAGCTTTGATCGGGCGGAGAGCCTTCAGTAAAGCGATCGACCATGCTTTCCAGGAGACATATTCTCAGACTGGAAATCAGGCCAAGCGGGAAGCTATCTCAAGAGTAGCAGATGCTTGGAGCGCTTTGGACCAGGATGACCCAGAAGGGGAGTATCATCTTCTCAAACTGATCATTGAGAAAGTCCAGAGGTGAGCGGGATTGCCCATGACCCAAGCCCAGCGCCTTAGCTAACGAGTGTCCAGCGATCCAAAGCTAGCCGCTTATTTTCCAACTTCACAGCCTAGCACGCCACAAAAGCCGAAGCTCGTCCTAGCGCAGAACAACCCACATCTGAAGAGTCACCGCCGGCGGCAATCTTCCCTGATGCCCGCAGACGACATGTGGGTAGAAAAGCAGGCGAACCTGCCTGGCCAGCTGACACCAGGAATGGAGCACACGAAACAATTAGCTGATGTGCTGTACAGCAAGTGGGTTGGTGGTTTGCGGAACCGGTGGCCTGCTCTAGCTTGACCGGTCCCTGTCTCCCTTCTCGTACATACAGCAATTCCTTTCTCGACACATTTTCTCAACTACATTAGGAGCGATGGAACACCAGCTTGATTGATCTTCACAAGATTCGATAGTCCGCTGGGGTGGACTCATCGGGCTAGCTATCTCTTCGATTCTTGTAACCCCATTTGATAGGTTATGTTGAGCGATTGGAAGGCATTGCGAGGTGCATGGCACGGATCTGGAAAGCGGCCTTCTTGTATTTATAGACCATTGATGGTCAGACACCCATAGATACTCTTTGACGCATCTCTTGTTCAGCGAATGGAACGGTAGCTGAATCGCATCTTGTGCCAGAGCGTTTCATTGCCGGTTTGGCACATTTGAGCCTCTACATACTAGCAAGATTGCTCAACCAAACTTCCAATCCTTAGTCACCCCTGTTCACTATTCATGTACACTCCTCATGAATGTATAGATAGCCATTGAATCATGGCCATAAACATCCAATGCTTCAGCATAGCCCCCGCCGTATCCGTCATCCCCCACCCGCTAGTGCTTGCTCCTCGAAGCCCCCATCAACAAGTCTCCTCTGACCGCGCATCCGCCTGCTTCAAGCCCCCAATCCGCAACACCTTCCATCCTTCCTTCCTTCGTTCCTCCCATCGACTCCCCTCGCGATAGGCAGTCCGGCAGTCGTCGCAGCTGAGGGTAACAGCGAGTGGGTTTTGAGGGGCTTCGACTTGTTACCGGATTGCGGTTCGCGCGGTAGAGTGGGGAAGGTGGCTGATTGGGAGGATTGCGGGCGGTTGCCCGGTCTGCGGCTCGGGTCTCGTGCTACCGGCTGAGTATTGGCGCTCTTACGGATTGATGAAAGAAGGGGTGGGTTCTGGGTCCTTGGGACGGGGAGTATGTGGAGCATGAGGAGGGGAGGGCGGACCGGGGGGTTGGGATGGCGAGGAAGAGGAAAAGGGGCGGGGGAGGGGGAAGGGATGTGAGGATGTGCTTGGAGTATTCCAGGGGGGAAGAAGATATGGATGAGGGGAGTGTAGATTTTCAAGAGGATGCTGGCGAAATAGACATCACTTGCCCAGTAGAGGGTATGATCATGAGCCTGATACGTTGTTTCAATAGTTTTTTTGACGATGGGAGCGAGAAGACATGCTATGATGCAGCACGTATTGGACCTGTAATTGGTTCTCTAGAAATTTGAAGCCGGGAGAGGAAAAGACGATGAGGCCGGTAAGATTACTTGCAATAATCTTGAAGGAAAGATGGGATTACTGTGAGGAGGGAGGTATAATTTGAGATGGCTTTATGGTCTCGGATGACCATGCCTTGTGGCGTACGCTTCGGCAAGATAAGAAGGACGGGGGGATCCGATAACGATTTCTACTCACTCATTTAGCATTACTGTACTGAGAGAGTGGGTTTCCACTATCTCGATGAGTGAGGCTTAAGTCAGTAGACTCCTGCAGGTATCGAGTCGAATCTTGCTTAAAAAGGTAGCTGTGGTCATACGACCAGCAGATATAAAGGCAAGTAAATCTCCTTTCGACCGTAAAGTAGGCAAATATCAAGCGGTGAGCGCCGTGACCAGCTTATTCATCAGTAGGGGCTTACTATTGGATTTCGCAATGATAACACCGACTTCAGAAATGGTCGATAATGTCGTTGATCTCCCAACTGATCCACCATGCCTCTACTTCGACATCCAGGGCGTTAATTTCCCAACATGGCCACCATTCCGTTGGCAATTCGACAATGAAGAAGCCAACTTCTCTAATGAGGACTCCTCCGTCTCTCTCTCACAACTGCTTGTCAAACCCCGAAACCATATCTACCTGATCGACGTCGATGGCCCATGGAGCCTATGGAGCAGCGCATTGATGATGATCGGAGCTCGAGAGACAGGAGCCTCAAAGGCATCCTTCAGAGTTCCACAATCATCCCCGAAGTCTGTTTTGACCTCGGTAAAAGCTCTGGCGCTCTCTTCGCGCATGTCGATATTGCGCTTGACGGCATTCAGGACATTCGGCTGATCCGTTATGCTGCGCGCCAACGGTCGCAGCGTTCAAATCCAGATCGGTGTCTGCATAGTCTTGAGAGATGTATCAATAGGGATGCCCAGATGTCTGCAGCAGAAGAGCAGGCTTGGATCCATCGGCTGGACCTCATCCTTCCAGAGAGATGAGGCTGGTACGAGGTCTTAGACGATCGACCTCTGGCACCAGAGATCCTGGCGTACTGCGTGCAAGAATATTTGTTCCCGCCAAGGTTGCGAGACTTGATCTTGCAGCATCTAAGCCCTCATTGGAAGATGATGACAGAGAAGGAAGCGAAGAGGCGTGTACGCTCAGCTCAAGGATTAGGTCCCGAGGCTTAGGAGCGCTATGGGACTTCCGTCATCGGCGGGCTTGTTGCTCCCACGATCCCTTGATTGTCGCATAGCGTACAGATACATTCTTCCTCTCGCCTCCGCCCGAGCTCAATGAATCGAGCGCTAGCTGGCTTTTACCAGTATATTTATGATGGCCTCTCATATGTCTCGATAGATTGTGTATTCTGTGAGAAAGGATACTCTAGATTGGAGTGTACTGGTGGATATCAATATCGTTACTCGGGATCCTAGAATCTCTCTTCGCGTTTTCTCGTGGGGCATAGACGGAGTGGGACAGATGCTTTTACGGTTTGCCCCTTTAGCAACTGTCTGTCGATGTTTCTCTAGTTCATAATTGTTCCGTAAATTCGCGACCCCATCTTCCCCATCAGGGCAAGAATCAGCCGCAAGTCGCGTGATATTCGCTCTGACCTATTTTCCAGCCCTTCGAAGCACGATGCCTAAGGGCGATAGACCACATAGCACTTTCAGCGTTTACCATTGCACAAATGCTATCGAAAAGCGCCGAGGCAAGAGGAAAAACATAATTATAAGACCAACCGGTCGGATTTCCCATGGATATAACACAATTCGGGTAGCTGGCTTCAATGCGCTTTCTCGGCCTTCAGACTAGCCGTCGCCTTCGAAGGGGTTGAACTTGGGCCGATTCCAGCAGGAGGCGAAGCAAGACTTCGTTCCCACTCGTTCATCAAGGTGCTTGCAGTCCGTACCAGTTTTCCGGGAGATAGCTTGATCAGGGCAGGCCAGGGAATTTTTCTCCGCCCATCGGGTGCTGTGGATGCTTTCTTCGGTCGAGGGGCAACTTCTGTAGAACTGATTGATTTAAGCATGATCGTCTATGAGTAAAGATGGATTGAGAATTACCTTAAGCTGGTGCAAGGGCTACTTTGCTCAGCAATAGAAGACGCAAGGACATCTATACGTTGAACACTTGTACTTAAACGAGGGGGAGAGATGTTACTAGGCGGAAAATCCCAATAATCCCAACCCCAACCATCGGCATCGGCCGCGGTCGTTGCAACAGTCAGATTGCGTTGACGTTTGGGGTTAGAAGGAGTAATTTTCTTTTGCTCATTAGAGGAGATAGTCTTCGCTGACGCGTTGCTAGCACCACTGGCTCTCCCATGTAGCGAAGACTGACGAGCCGGAAATTGAGTTCTGGCTAGGGTCTCCCGCTGAAGTATTGCTTTGTCTTCGATCGTCGCTTTTAGTTCTGTTGCCGATTTGAGGATGACCTTGCCGTTACTGGTGTCGATCTCTTCCCCGACTGTGGCCTGCCTAAGGTCCTCGAAGAAAGTCCAGAAACCGTCTTTGAAGTCACCGACTAACTGCTTGCCAGCGTCTAGTATTGGGTCTTTAGGCGGGCCGCTGACCGGTTGTCGTGGCCTGGAGGATTTAAGGACGTCTGACATGTTTGATGTACTCGAAAGTCCCGGAATAATTTTGGACCTCGGAGACCCCTCGGTCGTCCCTCGGCGAGCTTTTTTCGGCGAACTTATACCTGGAGGTTGTGACTGATCGCCGGCGGAGGGTTTCGGGGTCAGTAAAGACAGCGTCTTTGTATGTCGGGAGCCTGAGAATACTGTGCGTTGGGGTTGGCGTGTAGTCAGAGGCTTTAGCTTCCGTTTTTCCTGTTCTCCACTGACCATTGTCTCATGATCCGCGAGAGTTCCTACACAGGGTAGTTGAGCACTCAGAGGCTGAAGCGGTTCAACTTGACGAAGCTCATATCTCTTTTTCGTCGTCTCATGGACAGCCCACTGCTTTTTAAGCCTTTCTAGATTCGCTTCTGCACGTTGAAGATCCTCTTTCAGCTCAAGAACCATTCGTTCCTGAACGGCAAGCGCTGTCAGGAAAGCACTGGAGTCATGCAATGCCTTCTTCTCTGGCGACGGGGGCCTCTCTAGTATGACTGGTGTGCTAGGTACTGACGACGAAGGTGTATCTACTCGGCTGTGCGCGTTGCTGGAATGTGCAGACAAAACAGGGGAGATCTCAATGCTATGCCGCGCCATGACTTGGAGAGAATTGGTTGCACCAAGAGATTATCGCATTGGTGTAGCTTAAAAGGGTAGGGAAGTACGCTCTCGCAGCAAGTAATTGTTGACCCGATGCGACAATGCGGCGGAGTTGTCGAATCCTGCGTTGTCAGGGAAGACCGTCAAACCTTGATTCATGGGCGTCGAAGTGGCAGACTCCCACGACAAATGCAATAGACATTAGAAATATAAGACCGAGGCCATTCTGCTCTTGACAGAGGCCAAGCCTTCAGCCTTGATCATGATTTAGTAGTGGAAATGTTCCTAAAGTACGGATGTGAAGTACTTTAATTGACATCTCTCTCTCTAAAGTGGAGCTTGCGTTCCTGCATGAAGCTAGTCTAGCGCCGTGCGACCATGAGCTTTTCGGGCCGTCATTCCACAGCAGGCGGCATTCTTGGCGTTGCGGAAAAGCAAGTAGATTATCAAAGACGTCCGCCTTTCCGTTTGTAGCATCATGTAACATCTATTATAGCTATTGCTGTTATGAACATCCCTGGCGCGCCCGGCCGGGGCTACAGTGGAGGTGGTAGCGCGGCCGGTATGAGCGAGCAGGAGCAGGCCATGGTCAAAGCCGTGAGTGGCGGACGCAAGATTTTGAGTATCTCCTTCTGACATATCCGCGATGACAGATGCAAGGCGCTATGGAAAGCTGCGCTGGCAAGACAGTCCTTTCCGGCGGCATGGGCTTCATCATGGGCGGTGCCTTCGGCCTTTTCATGTCGAGTGTACGTTGCGCCTGGCTAGATCAGAAATTAGCCCTGGACTAATGCGCCAAAGATGAGTTATGACACACCGATGTCAGGGCCAGGGGCGCAGCTTGCAGACCTGCCGCTGAAAGAGCAGCTCCGTCGGGGCTTCAAAGATATGGGCTCGCGATCGTATAGCTCAGCGAAGAACTTTGGCTTGATAGGGGCCATGTTTGCCGGGACGGAGTGTGTTATAGAAGGGGTATGTTGCACCTTTGGAGCTCTCACACGGGGAACGAGGCGCTGATTCGTTTGCAAAATGAAGTATCGAGGCAAGAACGATCTTACGAATGGTGTAGCCGCCGGATGCATCACTGGCGGTATATTGGGCGCCAAAGCCGGGCCACAGGCGGCCGCCGTGGGCTGTGGAGGCTTTGCGGCGTTCAGCGCGGCGATAGACTACTACATGAGGATGCCAGGAGATTGAACGTTGTGGCGTATGAAGCATTGCATGGCGTTTTGGTATGGAATCCCTCCTTAGTGGACATTGAGCGAAGATTTGGAAATGCATTCAGCGACTCGGCAAATATCTGGGACATTGAGGACCTATGATACGATATCTGCGGGGGCCGTACAGTGGCAACAACTCAGGGTGTTGCTTCTGGCCTTGAATGGATTATACAAGGGTCCCTCCCTAACTGTGTCAAGCTTTTCGAATTTGGAGGTTTTGTAAAGACATTACTACTCACTCCAAACAATGATACAACCATGAATCATTTCAAAAACACGGGGCTTCGAGTGCTCCTCCGTGGATCTACGGCGCATGAACACTTAGCTGATGTTGGGTATTTCTACAAAAGTAGCAGTCTTCTGTCGGAAGCCAGGAGACGTCGCTCGATTCATTTTACAGTCAGGTTTCGCGACTCTCCGTACCCGTTATACGCAACGCCTCTCAAATTCCACTTCGCATTTGGATCCTGCGAATTACCTCCTGCGTCAATAGCCCTCGACAAAATGCGCCTCTTCTCTCCTTTCTCGAGCTTTACAAGGGCCTTCCACAGAACCCAACTCCATCTCCCCTTGCCTTTCGATTCTTCGCTGATCTCGGCATCTACCCACGACTGGCCATCGTCTAAGGACACCTCGACCTTCGTGACTGGGCCGTGGTCTCCACAAGGTAAAGCATAACCTTTGACTTCGAACTGGCCATTGCTGGGTAACGTGATTGTCTCCTGAGACTGTGGATCTGCGATGATTGAATTGCAGGGCATATCTAGCAGACTTGGCGTGGTAAGCCAAAAGTCCTTGGCAGCTTCCATGTCCGTGACTTTCTCTGGTAAAATCTTATAATCGTAGAGCTGATAATGGTTGTTTGACTCTTCTTCTTGGATCGTTATTCGATCAAGCCATTTGACTGAGCGAGCCCCGGCAACGCCAGGTACGACGACTCTCACCGGATACCCGTGATTGGACGGTAAGGATTTACCGTTCATCTGAGATGCGTAAGCATGACCTAAAGTGCAATGATCTTACGATACAGGGCATACTTCGAGTGCCAAGATAACATCAGCATCGTCCCTCATGGCCCGAGTCAATGGGATACTGCCTCCGTACCAAGTGTCCTCTTGGACCTCAGTCTGGTAGCAAGCGAACGCAACGTGACCCGCAGCTTCAATTGGTAGGTTGACAACAGCCTCATCGAGGATGTCCCTGAGCTTGGGACCTTTCCAGGTGCAGTTTACAACGGCGCCATCGCCCCAGTCAATACCGGAGACTTCGGCAAGGAACGTTCTCATCGTATGGCGCCGGAGACCCGCGCACTGGAGGGCACATGTCACTTCATGTTGCGGATAGCGAGTCTTGAGGTCTGTGATTGATAGAGAAAGCTTCGTTTTGACAGCTCCATCGACACGGACTTTGTGCTCGTCTTCTTCAATGATGCAGATAGCTCCGTGGTTGCGATCATATCCGTTCTCCTCAGTGATGAAGCTAGGTCATATTAGAGAATGTAAAAAGATAGAGGTTTTCTTGCAACAGTGGAGAAACTTGATGCACCTGGTGATTAGTTCTTTCACAGGTGGTTCCCTGTTGAGAGGCTCTTTAGCTGAGTATTCGAGTCTCATGGCTGTATTGCAACAGCTACAGATTCTTATCCGGCTTGTGATGGACACGGCAAGGAATTTGCTGGTGAAGGTTGTTGCAGAGGCTCTTGTGATGTCTGAAGACTATGAAGCGAGCCTTCATTCATGATAGAAAGAGGGGTCCGTAGACTACAGATGAGGACTTCAGAGGACTTCGACCTGCAATGTCACCCAGAACGAACGATGCACCGGGACGGGCGGGACAGGGAATAGGCGGGGCCCACCCACGTCGTCGCCGGGTTTAGGGCGCGCAGTCACCTGATTCACCCACGTCATGGGTGGTGGTGACGCTCTAGACGCGCAGCCTGTTTGTGGCAATCAATTGTCGCAAAACTCACCCTGCCACCATGAATCGCTCACCCTCGTTAATGCAAATGGCTTCGATACTATTTCCTCAGCTCTGCATCGCCAATTTCTATGTCAATATCCCGCCCGCGCAAGCTCAGACATCCTCGCACTTCACACCTTTTGGCTAACGCACTCGAGTTGACTAGCCCCGGAATTTACGCTACGAGGAATGGGGATGTGCAGCTTCAAAGATTCTGAAGCTGCCCTGGCCATGGCTCTCGCTGCTTAGGAAGAATCTTGCCGGACTTTGGTCGACGTAGCCTACAAAACTTGTCTGGGGACAAAGACCTCGGCACCGCTCCTAGCAGCTTTTGACTCCGGCGTAGCGTCAGTCATGAGTTCACTTAGTGACAGTGATGACGTGGATGGAGGAGGGCTGTTTGAAAAGCAAAGAGCTACTCTAGCACACCCATCTAATAGGTCTCTCCCAAGTCCCACCAAGAGGGCCAAATTGCGAGGTCTTGGACACAAAGCCAAGGAAAAGACAAAACATCTGCTAAGCGTCAGCGATACCAAATCACTGGGCGACGAAGAGGAGGTTGCGCAGACTATCAGGGGTGATCCCGCTTTCAATCCAGGATACCTGCGTGACACAGCGAAGAAGAGCAAGCGAAGGTCAGCATTGAATGCAGCGGCTAGTCTGGGCTCTCTTGCGAAGAGCGCCGTCCATCCAGTAGATGCGATCAAGGGCAAGGCGGTGAGGACTACAGCGAGCAAATTGTCCCAAGTACAGCGACCGTTCTTGTCGAAAGATGCCGATTTGGAATTTCTCGAAGCTCACGACGAGCTCGACCGGGCCGAAAGCTCGAGAGCCTCGCGGCAGGTTGCCCCCGATGATGACGACCAAGACTCGTTGGTTGAGGGCCACAGGCACAGGGTTGAGCAGTTGAGAGCACAAAGAGAGAGCTTGCGGGTAGCTTGGACGACCACCAGATTTGTCACAAGAGCGCGCGTGGTACCAAAGAGGCACTTTGATTATCCGAAACGGCAAGCCTTTGTCAAGGCTGTCAAGGAGAGAAGGACTTGGGCACGTTACGATTGGCTGATGTGGATGGGTCATGTATTACGCCAACTTCTACTGGGCAAGCTATCGTGACTGACACTGTGGTGGGTATAATCCAGATCCTAGTGTGGTACACTCAAGACTTCAGTGCCCAGTATATCGACGACTTCGACAAGCTACCCTATGATATTGATGTAATCAAGCATCACGTCGAGCGGATAATATTCGCAAGTGCTCCATGGCAGGCTTGGGCAATGGATGTCCGCTCCGTTTACCGATGGGAACACCCACCAACGACGTTTAAGTGGTTGGCTACTTATATCATCCTGTGGTACACAGACCATATTATCGGCTTCTTGGTAGGTCTCATGCCTGCCTTTCAATTCTACACGCTCAAAATTCTAGTATGCCTACGTTCTCTACATTGTACTCAAAAGTCGATATTATTCTACTTCGGTTGATTCACTGCGGACGTCAATGGAAAGGGCACAGGATCGACATCAGTCGGCGTATAGATTTGGTGAGCTGATCGACAAGCATGGCGATGAAAACTGGTTGGAACCAGTGATGCAGGGGATGGGACCTCACCTACAGCTTCAGCTTGGTGACATTGGCAACATGCTCGAAGTCTTCGTCAAGTCAGTAATGCACCACAAATACCGCTTGATCTCGCTTACGAAGCCCGAAACAGCTTTTACAATTGGATGTCTCCGAGAAAGACCGCTGCTTCCCTCTGGTTCTTCGCCTCATGCCTTCTAGTCACGCTGTTCTGCGATATGGCATTTTGCGTCAAGATCACTGGATTCGTAGCAGGCGGCTCATTCTTCTTGTGTTGGCCCATTTCAAGCAGATACCCAAAATACCGCTATCTAGTGTCACCTTTCAAATGGGTTCTTTGGGACATCCCAACGGACGGTAAGCCAGCAATCAAGAGTCTTGGTCTAGTAACTGACCAGAGTGTCCGTAGCGGAATGGTCTTTCCAGTATTTGCGAAAACAAGCACAGATGAGCCGTGAACAGATAATCAAAAGCAAGGTTGAAGTCAACCACCATCGCGAGTTTGAGAAATCTCAAATTGCTGTCTACGCAGGCCAGACTAGTCCGGCACCCAAAGTCACCATTCAGGTCACCCGTCCGGACGAGGAAGACTCGGATGGTGACGATGCACTATCTTGGCATAGTGCTGATTCCTCATCTAGTGTCCTCGACAGCAGCGACGTCATTACCTTTCGTGCGCGCTCAAACAATCACACAGGCCGTTTCATCATCTACGCCAATGGTGTCCGCTTCGTTCGAAGTTTCCACAAGCAGGAGCTTTGGCGGCGATCCTTCCTTGAGATTGCAGAGATGAGGAAGCTTCAGGGCTCCGCAATCTCGCAGCTGACGCTCAAAAGTTCTGAGCAGCTGGAGCTTACTTTCACAGACGGGGATTCGGTGGTCCTGGACGGTATGAAGGACCGTGATGAGGCCTTCAATACAATTATTGGGTTTTCTGCATTGCAGTGGCAGGTGAGTGAAATTGGTTCCTGCACGGCCCTTTGTGGATTGGGATTAACAAAGGGACCCAGTCTCTGCAATACAGCCCTGGAGAATCGGGTCATGGTCAAGGGCATAGGCGATCTATCACTTGAAGCAAGATCGTCCACTATTATCTCAACGAATTATTCGCTGAACCCTAGGAGGATGCCGGTGATATTACATTCGATTGCTGGCGCGATGGGGATACCAAGAATCACCTCTCACCTATGCCAGCGTCAAGGGTAACTGGATCTACTCCAGAACTGCAGTTCTAAGCTCTAGACAGTGAGCTTACGTTCTTTGACTGCCGAGGAACCACAAACTGGCAGTCGTCATGAACGTGGAGACCAGTACCCATCCTAGCTGACATTCTAGGGCTTCGCATACCGCGTGGCCCACAGAAGGCGAAATGAATCGAGAACAGCAGTGTCTCTGTACCATCCAACACCGGGTTTGTAGGCCGCACTGGACGGGACAAAGAACACAAATTTACCTAGTCCACCCACGCATGTAATTCCTAGACGGGCTCTCGGATCTTGAATTTACCGTCAATTTAGATCCTACAATAGCTAGTCCAGTTATCTGTTACTAATTTGACAACAAGGACGTTAGGGGAGATAGTCACTGTTCGTGATGTAGGGAATATTACTTTCGGGACTTCTAGTTGTACGCCGAATGCTCATCTCACCACAAATCAAGAATTGTAACGGATAACGGTAAGAGGCGTCTTCACAAATCTCCCCCTTCTTCCAGCACGAAGCAGAACCGCATCGTGTACAAGACACTCTCGATCTAAACTAGATATCATGAAGCTTTGGGAATCAGTGGACAACCTCTGAAGCCTCCTTCATCCACTGTCAGGTTTCTTTTCCTAGAACCTACGCTCTACTTCCATCGAGTACATCTTATCTAAACCTCACCAAGGATAGTAGACCTTATCCATCGTCATCAAGATTTACTCACCATCAGCTCTATTCGCATAAAGACATTCATTCCTAATTGGAGACCATCCTCCCTCACTCCAGCTACCACGCCTCCCCATCCCGCCATCCCACCTTCATCCTCAGCCCAGCACGCAGCCAACATATTTCAAACTGTAGGTATATATGCATTTTTAGTAGTCTCGCTGATAGGTACGGTCCCAAACATCTAAGGAGTGGCGATCCCGTCCGATCTGGCATACACAAGCAGTCGATAGTCGTTGGGTGGAGGGAGGCTAACTACCAGCGGATGTGGACTGCTGTACGTTACATCATCTTTTTGATTTCCTCAGATATTGCAAGTGGTGGTGGATTTTGGGTTTTAGGTTTTAGGTCTCCAAGGGGCGGTTTGGTGGTTATGAAGGCAGGATGGCGAAGAACGGTCGGTGGTCGGATGGTTGATGAGTAGGTGGATCGCTGCAGGTTTTCCGAGTCTTCTTTGCCTCCGTGCTGAGAGGTTTGGACGGTGTATGAGCGTGAGAGGTTGCGTCATATCATGAGACTCTACGGCTCGGGTAGCGGGCGTAATTGGGAGTTGATTGTATAGTCCTAGCTTCATGGACATAGGATATTGATTGGGAGATGTAATTCCGAAACCACGTTTGCTGATGGTATATCAGCTTCCATCCAGTCTTCAAGCAGCTTCTCAAACACCCCTCCGCCCCGAAATCTGCACCCAAGAGCCCTCTTCCGTTCCAAACGTCCCCTGTCCCTCGCCCGGCCGCCATCTTTTCTACCCAGCACCTCCCTAACCGCCTGCCTTCCCTCCCCAACCAAAGTCGCCCCCTCAACCCCCCCACCAACCCACCCACCAACACTTTGCGGCAGTGGCTCTTCATACCTCCCAGACCTCCATCACGTCCCAGCCTGCCCGCAGCCAACAGCTCTCGCTGCGGTGATCGAATCGTGCATTCGGACTCTACAGTCCTACTGCCCTGCTGAATCCGCATCCGCAACCATACATGCTCGTCTGCGTAGGCTGTTTGGAAAGGGGTTCGAAAATGGAGGATTGAGGTGCTGGGGCGTTATCTATATAGTGCAGGTTGAAGCTCAAGTCTGCGAATTCAGAATTCTGGCTAGATGTGATATCATTGAGATAGCACGACACTGTGTCTAGCCTCGCAAACGCTCGTGTGAGGTTGACGGCTGTGCATTAATTATATATGGTTCACCAGCTTTGGTAAGGGTCATGGACACCTTCTTTGAAGATTTCGCGAGAGTATCGTATGTGGCGGTGTGGTGCATTTGTTGGGGGTTCGTCGAGTTTAGATGATGCCCAGTATCTTCCCCGGACTTACCCACAAGATGATTTAGTCGAGCAGGTTGATGCTTTGACGGTTCGCACTTCAAGCTGTAGGTCCGCTGTGGTGGCCTAGCCGCATCGTAAAGTCGTCACTACGTTTTCCCGAATTGCGCCAAAGAATAGTGCACCGTTTGCTGCCACTGCATCGGAGATGATGGGGAGGCCACGGAGGAGAGGCGGACGTGATCGTTTTCCTGGAGCTCTCTTTTCGCCTGAGGTAACAGTAGGCAATGTCAATGAAGGTGTTGGCGACAGCACCAGAGACATGACGTGCAACAACGTTGACATGTTGGGCTTTCCGACCAGCTTGTGCCCATAGACATAGCGTCCTTGGGTTTTTGCAACGAAACCGATTGTAGAAGTTGATTTTCGAATTTTGCAACCCGACGACGTTGCTGCCACTCGAATGGTCGACAAAGAGACAAGGGAGTTCCTCACTGATACATGATCAAGTCTTCTGTAGGCTGTTGGATGCGATGTTGTACTCCCTCTGTTGCTGATTCGAGAGCTAACATATTGCCAACATACGGATAATATAAGCTTAATGTAGCACCTGGAGATGCTCAATATAGAAGCAGCACATACCAATATACGTAGATTTCACCTCGCCTTCGTCAAGATTTTTGAACATCGACTGTCGGACTGATGATGGTTACAATATTGCCAAAGATGCATTGCTAATACATTATCAGCTGCACACTCGACAGTGCGGCGACGAAAACCCCAAGAAGAGAAAGCTGAGATCTTTGCGAAGTTTTTCGGCGAGCTTTGTGGAATTTTCAGCCTTTCTAATATACTAGTAATACATTTGTAATAAGTCATTACGAACCTTACTGCGTTGGTTGATGATATTGTGGTAAGAGCATGCATTGCAAATTAGGAAGAGCAGAGTGGATACTGCCTGCGCGGTGCAGTGTGACTTCCAAGTGCGCAGCACACTCTCGATACTTTCAAGATGTGGAATACATGTTGACGGAACCAAGTCATTTCCTTTGGAGGTTTTCCAAGGGTTCTTGTTGAGGTTCGATGTTGGAATACATTAGCAATATATTACTAATGTATTACCATATGAACATCCGACAAAGATAGCGGAAAGCCCCTATGAAGGCAGCTCGAAGTCTAGGTGATTGGAGATTGTTAAAAGCGTTGGTCTACGATCGAATAGCGTAGCCGGCCTTGCCATCTTTCACATCGACCAGCGCCCAACGAGTTAGCAGACGGACCTTCTTGCTGGCGAGCTTTCTCTTAATTGCCGTCATTAAGGAGGGGTTGCACAATGACAGGGATTTCTGATGGGCCAATTCCCCTCAGCTTGGCCGATAACAGCTTGGACATTTTATGGACGCCGATGGCAGATCAAGGCGCCAGGTTCGACTTCCTTACGCATGCTGCACATACTCTTCGTACTAAGTTGTCAGACAGCTGATAAGTTTCGGTGTTGGAGCCAAGAGGGCTCCTGTGGCAGGCTGAGATTGCCTGTTTGACATCCCCATTGCAATGCCCTGCATGCAGCTCAATCACAAAGGTCTCCTCATATAGACTCTACAGAACACTAGAGCGCCAACGATTAGTCCAGTCCCGGGTTTGCGACTTGCATAGGATCAAAACCATGCTTGGGTGCAGGCTGTGCGACAGTCGAATGATTGATAGCAGATAGCTACGCTGCCGATCTTTGCTATGCTTCAACCGTCGTCTTGTTCACGCCGTTGAGATAAAAGGCGAAAATAGCCCACAGCAAGTGGCAAGCTTCGCAGAACTTCTCTCTTCAAAATAATTGAGTTTCCACGTGCAGTCACCTCGGAAACAACTCGGAAACACTGATTTTCGCTCAATTAACTGGTCAAGGTTTGACATTCGAGGCTTCCTAAACTCACACGTTACGCCAGGCAGACGAGGATGCTCGAACCAGAGGCCACTTCCTAATGAGTAGTGATCTTGCACAAGAACGTGAGAGTAATATTGAGATAATGACAAACATGTTTTGGACGCGTGGCTACAACGAGTAAGTCAAGTTCTTTAATAAGGCGGTCGTCAACCGTAAGCGGACACAGTTTGGATCGATCGAGAGCCTGCATGACAATTGCCACAGACTTTGAGGCGAGGGTCACAAGAGCAGAGTACCCGTTGCTGCCCTTGGATCCGTCTTTAAGTTGCATCACTGGTCTATGATAGCGTGGCAACGATAAGACGGTCATTTTAGACTGACTTTGATAATTAGTAATGTCGACAGACTCATAGCGAACTAGCGGACCACACATCCACATAAACGGTTTCCTGCACCTAAGCCGTACGGTAAAGGTCCAGCAATGGACAACCTCTTTCCCTTCCGGTCATTTGAGGAACCAACGGCGAACAAGAAATTCCGGAAAGGTGGAGAATATCAAGATCTTTGGCTACACACATCCCAAGCTCGCCCAGCGTCGTACTGGCGATGCGGGGCTAAAAGCCTTCCTCACGAAATAACCATTGATCGTCGCAAGTATTCTCCTTGTTAGGAGACCCGATTCTCGCCCGAGTCCCGAAAATGGAGCTTCTGGGAGCGCCGGTCTTTGAACGCCGGAGTCCATGCTTTCTAGGTTCCTTTAAGACGCCAATGTGCCAACATATGAACGCTTGGTTGACTTCGTTCACAAAAAGATCACGATCGAGACCATGATGTCCTGTCTTCGGGCTTTCCAATATCGCAAGGCCCACCCAACCTGCCAGACGCTGGATACTTTCGGGCAGATTGGCAGGGTCCCAACCTCTGAGGCAGTGGTAGGTCGATAGTATCGTTGATAAGTATGCAGCTCCCCACTGATCGCTACATAAAATGATCACAAGCACAGATGCAGCGCAGATCTGCCATGCATAGAGCATTCGCCATTCAATACTTCATCGGTGACGTTCCGGAAGACATACAGGCGCACAGAACAGCCCACGTTCTCGCGGCCGTCAATGATGACTTTAATGCAACGGCAGACGCTTACGAAGATTGCGCCCGACAGGAAACCGACAAGGTCCTAGTCAAAGACACCAATCCCATAATTACGATCTTCTTCGACTATCAAAATATTGGGAGGCTAGCGATTCTCCATCCTGAGAATGTTGTCCCTGTCCTGCGGACTACTCCGCATTGGCGCGTTGTGGGAGTACGTCACTGCTGTCTTCATGTAGATGACTATAGAGAAGCTTTTTTTAACATGACACCGTAGAGTAATCAATCTCCTCGAGCTTCCGATCAAGTTGCTGGTCTCCAGGTGTCGGTCAGCGCGACAGTCGCGTGCCTCCGCCCCTGATACGGTGGTCCCTAAAGAGATCGGTAGCCAGGCATATCCTGAGGTCACTGCAGGTCGCGCAGAAGGATTGAACATGTAACGCTGAGGAGATTTCAGGACGCTCCAGCATGCGATCAATAATTCGTTCTCTTCAAGAACGCAGCGTGCAGTCGGAGAGATGAAAATTATATTGAGCTTATGACGCCCAATAACAGCAACGAGTTTCCGCAATGACAATATGGGATTGTAGGCGCACAGGGAAATCAGCCTGGAGTCGTACGGCCACCCTTGATATCGCGTGTGGAATCTGTAACACGTCTGTGACCACGCGCTTGATCTGACAGGTTTATCGGTTGCGTGAGCGCGCAGAGGCCAACCCTGCTGGGCGCGAGTGAGATATGTGGCACTGTGGCAATATGCACCATGTGCCTCAAATAGTCTTCAGCCGCAATGAGAGCATAGGCAGCATTGTCAACAGGAAAGAAGAGCACGTATGTTTGACAATCATCAGGAGAGAAGGGGATCTTAGCCGTAGGTTTGGAGTGTAGCCGTCATGGATGAAACGTCCCAGTGCCGTTGGAGCTAAATCTATCGAGTGCTTGGCGCGATCCCCTGAGGGTCGAGTCCGTGGGCCTGGGAAAATTCATTGCAGATGCGATTTCGTCGTCTCAACCTCCAACGTCAACATCCAATCTTACACCTCACCCTCCACTTGTACGGCCTTAACTATCTACGCTCTTTAACCCGTTCTTTCTTGTTTCCTGTCCCTCTTGTAGCAATACTCCACCACTTCACCCCATCGCTCCTCATATACTCCGCCGAGTCTGCCGGTCTGACTAACACCTTCACAACAACCAACAGATACCCAGATATCCTTCAGATTGCTCTCACTCGGTCGGTGCGGGCCATCGGTCACTAGTGCATTGTACAACAGCCGGATTCATCACCTCAGCAAGCAGTGAAAAGTTGGAGGAACAAGATACCATCATGGCGAACAACCCGGGTCCAAAGCCCAACCTCGACCGTTATGTCGTTATCCACGTGGCTACTACCTGCGACGAGCATGGTGTGTTTGTCACTAAGGACTCGGCAGAAGTCATCGAGCTTGGCTGGATTTTGCTCGACGCCAAGAGCGCAGAAGAGGTCAGTACTTTACATTCATATGGCTAATTTCAACGAGTGAGCCCCGACTGATATTCGATACTCATAGGTTCACCGGGAAAGCGTCCTCGTGAAGCCTTCGAACACTCCAATTACCCCGCTATGCAGTGAGTCGCGCCGATCAATGCCAACTCATAGCTCCAAATTTGCTGACATTGCCACCAGCGAGCTTGACCACTTTGACCTGGGAACACGTACGTAGCGCGGGCACATTCAAGGATGCCATTTCTCGCTTCGATGCCTTCGTCCACGAGCATATCACTCCGAACAACTATCAATTCGCCTTCGTCACCCTCGATGCCTGGGACCTCCGCGTCCAATTGCCACGCGAAGCTCGCGACAAAGCCACCGTTCTACCCCCATACCTCCAGCACACTCGAACCTTCGATCTGCGTCAAGAGTATGCACGCTGGCAGCAGCTTCATCCTGAAGCTCTGCCCTATGGGCCAAGTTCGTTAGCCAACATATGCGCCGCTCTCGAGGTCGAGCCCGTCCAGTCGTCTGCGCCAATCAAGCACAACCTACCCTTTCACCTGCAAGCGCTTGCTCCGGCTTCGCCACGGCGTGCTATGGAGGAGGCCATTACATTGGCAAGGGTGCTGCGCTCTTTAATACGAAAATCGCAGCCGCCCCAAGATCACCCGGATATTTTGACTCGTCCCATGGACGCTTACGCAGATGTCACCGCTTTTCTGAAAGAGCGTAGCAAAGTGCTGCATATGTCTGGCCTTCCACATGACACAACGCAGTCGGAGCTGGAAAGCTGGTTTACGCAATTCGGGGGTCGTCCAATCGCCTTTTGGACGCTACGTACACCAGATCAGCACAAGCCCACCGGCTCTGGCTTTGCCGTGTTTTCGTCTCATGAAGAGGTTAGTCATCCCTGATTTTCAGCTTTCAACGGATACCTGCATAATCTGCAACGAACAAAGGCCAGCCTTGACTATGACTTACCTCCCACGTCTTTGGATGGTTTTTCTCTTTCACTAATTGGTTCCCAGGCTATGGAGAGTCTCGCAATGAATGGCCGCGCATTGAACGAAAAGGCTGTTGAGATCTCCCCGTCTTCAAGTCGTGTTCTCGACCGTGCTGCTGAGATCTTGCAGCCGTTCCCTCCGAGCAAGAATAGACCAAGGCCGGGGGACTGGACTTGCCCGTCATGCGGCTTCTCGAACTTCCAACGTCGTACGGCTTGTTTCCGATGTTCTTTCCCTGCCCATGGTGCAGGTGGAGATCCGATGGGTTATTCTAATTACGGTTACGGAGGTCCTCACATGATGGCGCCTCAACATCACATGGGTCATCATGGTGGACATGGCTTTGGTCATGGTCGCGGCGGGGGAGGAGGTGGTGGCATGGTACCTTTCCGTGCCGGAGATTGGAAGTGTGGATCTGAAGGTTGCGGATACCACAATTTTGCCAAGAATGTCAGCTGTCTCCGATGTGGTGCCAGCCGTGCTGGAGCTGCTGTTGTTGCCGATTCTGCATTCCCTTCACCGCTTGACCCACCATCCAGCTATGGTATGGGGGTTGGACCTGCCTCAATGGCTGGCACGCCCGGCCCTGGCCCTTTCGCAGCTGCAGCTGGCGGCTTTGGAGCTGGTGGCTATGGTGGTCAGGGCTTTGGAGGCCCGCCCAGTACGTATGCGCTGCCGTCCGGCCTCGGAGCACCCACTGGCGGCTACCAGCCAATGTCGAGCTATGGCCAGACCAGCGGTGGACAATCCGGAGGCATGCCATTGGGCTATGGCCAGACATTCGGTGGACAATCTGGAGGACCTTTCGACAGCCGTGCCGCAGAGGCTGCTTTCTCCTCTGCTGGTAATGGTCCTCCGGCATCCAATGCTCCCAATGGATCTTCTTATGGTGGTCCATACGGTGGTATGGAGGGCTCCTCCGACCCATTCGCTTTCCTTTCCAGTGGTCTTGGCAGCCTATCGATGAACGACGACTCCAGGCGCAACGGCGCGAACAACGCAAAATCCCCAGTCTAACTCGCTTCAAAAAAAAGTTTCATTGGTCATATGTTTATCGCTCGATGGCTCATAGGACATACTAGATTGCAAGAGATGCGCGGTGTGAGAGCGGGATATCGTTACTTTGCAAGCGGTGGAGTTGGCTGGACAGCATTTTCCAAACATGCGGAAGCAGGGTCGTGTTCAGGATAATGAGCAGGGCGATAGATCTCCTCGATTTAACTGCATAGCGGGATGGCCAGCCTGGAGGTGTTGGTGGGGGATATCCAAAAAGCCGGTAGGGGGTTTGTAGACGAAGGTGGACGGTGCTTTTTCGATTATTTCTTTTCAATCTTTCGCGCTTTTCTCTCTATCCAGCTTCGCCTATTTTCGCCTCGCATTTCCAGCCGCGCTATACTCTGCTCGACATGTTCCCTCAAGACAATCAACATCTATTCCGACATCAAGCAGCTTGATACTGAAACCAGCTCGGGGACGGAGACATGGCCACGGGCTCTCCTTGGCTCAGGAAAGGATATGAAGAGCTATCTTCGTGGACGGTACTGGAAGCAGGGTTTTCAAGACCTTGGAAGCCAATTCGGCAAGCGGGCTTTTTTCCATAGGGTAAATAAACGCAGCCGCTACTCGTGAGCTGAGGGACTGCAGAACTTCTTTGCACAGCTTCTACACTTCTAGTTTAAATATCCATGAAATCTAAATAATGAGAGAGGTTATGAAGCTAATGTAAGAGTATCTTATACTACGTATCTTTACTCGTTCATCAAGTCGACTACTATCTTGGCGCCAAGACCATGTCGCGTGCCCGCGGCAAGGTCGCATTCGCTGCAGAATCCTGGTTTCTGCATAACCAGATCTCGTCACACCACAAATGCCTCGACACGACGGCCGTTCCTCTTACTCCCAAGCTCTCTCAGAACGGAGACGCGCATTCCGGTGTCTCCGAGAGCGAAGAAGATGGGCTCCCGATCGATTCCACCGAGTCAGGACGAGGTGACAGATACCGCAGCCTCTGTGGCACCGACTTCCCAGATGAGCATGGCGAGAAGCTTGTCCAGGTACAAAGGCAACCGCCGGAAGCTGATATCCTCTGAACCTCCACTACCAACTGCGCGTTCAAATGGTGCCACTCAGCGTCCACCCGCAAGCGAGCTGCTGTACGCTGCAGGTCCTGCTCAAGGATCTCTTGCTCAACTTGACAAGTCAAATGGTCCGGACCAGGTCTCTGATGCGCGAAATCCACAGTCCACCCCGTCTGAGCCTTCGAGAATCAGCAGACCTAGGCGTGGGTCGCGTATAGAACGTCGTGAAGATTCTGCGCCTGCGGAGTGCTTTGTCAAGCCAGAGACTGGGGTGTACCCTCCCATCAGGACGCAGTTGCCAAAAGAAAACAATCGCAGACGAGCAGAGATGTCTCAAATTCAGCGCGAGGCCTCTGGGGGAGGCGGCGGCGGCGGCGGCGGCGGCGAGGATCTACGAAGGGCCAAGGCTAGGAAGCACACGGGCATCATGAACGGTACACCAAACGATGGCTCCTTGCGGCCATTGCAGGATCAAGGCGTGGACGCCGGAATGGCTCCTTTACCCAGAACTCGAATGGCCAAGGATTTTCATACCAATGAAAAGGGGGCATCGTTTTCCCAGCGCGTAGCCACACAACATCAGCGTCCCCAGGCTTTTAGGAATGGAAGTAGCAGGGAAGAGCTGAAGAGGATGATATCAGGTCCTATGCCTACTGTAGTCCAAGAGCCGGAGACGTCCCCACCAAGGAAACAACCTGAGCCACTGGTTGGTGCCCCATCGCACACCTCCCAAGAGCTATCGCTTGCTCCTCTCTTCGATGCTCCTATCTCCGCTGTCAATGCCGGTCAACGTATTGTCAGGGTCAAGTACGAAGGAACCGACATTTTCCTGCCTATCACACCATCGACCACTCCAGTAGACGTGATACGCGCGGCTGCGAGGCAGATGTCCGCTCCCATTGACGAGAAATCGACCGTTCTGCTCGAATCCTTTAAGCAAATTGGTCTGGAACGGCCGCTGCGAAAGTATGAACACATTCGAGACGTTTTGAATTCGTGGGACAATGATGCACAGAACACGCTAGTCATCATACCATCTCCATCAGGGGGCAAAGATGACGACCTGGATGTGCGGCATGTATTAAAAGGACAGCCTGGTGAGACGATCGTACACCTGTATCATTCGCAGAAGCCAGGCAGCTGGGACAAACGCTGGATTACTCTGCGCTCAGATGGACAAGTCGTTGTAGCAAAGAGACAAGGCGCTGAGACAACCAACATCTGCCATCTATCTGATTTCGACATCTACATCCCCACTCCTCGCTATGCGTCTAAGAAGATAAAACCGCCGAAAAGAGTGTGCTTCGCCGTTAAGAGCCAGCAGAAGTCGACCATGTTTATGACTGCAGAGAACTTTGTACACTTCTTCTGTACCAGTGATCGCTCGCTGGGTACGGCTTGGTATACAGCGGTCCAAGAGTGGAGAAGCTGGTACTTGGTCCACGTGATGGGAGAAGGGGAGGAAGGGGCCAGCAAGGGCAACGCGAGAAGTGGCACGCAAAATCCAATTGGCAACGAAACAGCAGCTTTCAACCCTCGCATTGATTCATTTACAGAGCGGTCTCGTAGACCAGACGCATTTGAGACCGTTCCATCCAACTTGCCTACGCGGAGCCGAACGATCAGGTCCACAGTCCCTGCAAATCCCAAGAAACTCACCAAAGACCCACTTACCAATGCCCCTACAACCCATCGTTCCGGTCCCTTAATATACCAGACTCCAGCATTACCACCGCCTCAGGCCGAGCCTTTCGAACCCGCCAGCCTCCTCGGCCGCACCTACACCCAAAAGCAAAAGGCGCTACAGCGCTCCCAAGCCGCTGCTCCTCTAGCCGCACCACCACCTATACCAGCTTCCGTCACCAGGAACGACAGTCTCCACAGCAGGCCAGGCTCCGCCCACAGAACCACCAGCCCTCCCAAACCCGGCCCCGCCACGACCAACAACAGCCTCGACCGCCACTCCTTCCAGCTCCACAAGCCCAAGCCCCTCGTCGATCTGACGCCCGTCTACCAGGAACCGCCGCAGCATTCCAGAAAGGGGCGCGGCGTGGTTCCGCTGCAGATTCCATCCGGCGGGCTTGTCGAAGTGGCGACCGGCCCGGAGAGAGCGGTCGAGGTGCCGAGTGCTACGACGTGGCGGAAGCCGAATACGTAGAGGTTTTGATTCAGACACCCTATGGCCTAACACTAGGCACCCCCACCGCCAATGGCCTCCATCGCCACTTCTCGCAGCCACAAGCCGGAAACCTTTGTCGACCCAACTCCAATGTATCGAGGAACCACCGCAGCAATTCAAGGACGGTCATTACCTTCTCAGGTTCCTGCAGGGAGACCCGTCGAAGCAGCGACTAGCCCTGCCCCTCCTCTGCGCAACCCGGTGGTGCAGAAGTCCGCCGCGCCCCGACGATGCCAATTCTACAGGGTGAAAGTTAGGGAGCGCTGGGAAGCGGGCATGGACAAAGAAAAGGAAAGCTGACGGGTGAAGGCGGTCGGTACCTACCTCCATTAGAATAACGTTGTGCAACATCAATATTGTCCAATCATCAACTACGTCCCCCCTCATTTTCCACCGTCCCCCCCCCCCCTCCCCCCACCTCCCCACCACCCATCTCATCCAAAAACGAAATAAACATCCTTCCTATATCGCCATGCAGCCTCATGGACCTGGCGATCTTAGCAGCTCTCCGTTTCCGCCATGCTCGTAGGCACCCCCCTCTCCCTCCTCTTCCAGCCCCATCTCGTGCGCGTTCGGGACAGCAAGACCAGTCCCCTACCGTCGGGTGCGGTCCCTGCGAGAACTGGGCTTCCGAGGAGGGTACGTTGAGTGCTGGGGAGGTATGGATGTGTAGACTTGGTGGGGGGGATTGTTTCTTTCAGCGATTGTGGAGGGCAAGCAGTTTCGGGCTTTGGTGATGTCGGCGTGCCAGATGTGTGTGAGATGGCAGGATCGTGTGCGTGAAGAGGGCGCTGAGGCAGGGGGAATGAGAGAAACCAAAGTGAGATTCATGTCGAGCTGTGTGGAAGCTGGTGGATATGTGCTGTGGAGTATTGACTGCGATACTTTTCATCCTAGGCTTCGTATGTAGGTCTATGATGACCATTAGGAGGCTATTTTTATTTCTACGTGGACAAAGCAGAGGCTCTGGCTAGTGCGTCTCGTGGAATAGCCGTGTTGTGTTTGGGCTGATCGCTATTAGGAGGATAGGAGTGTACAAGCGACCTGGGTTCGCGGTGTGCAGGTGAGTAAAGCGCTGAGGCATTGTTGTGGGAAAGCTGGCTGTTCGTATGGGCTTCTGGGGGATCGTGGTATTCGGAACCGAGATAGGAATTGTGTGTGCGGGTCATTGTTGCGATGGGAATCTCCACGCAATATTTGTGAGATAGATTCAGTAATCTCTTCGTGTGAACTAGATCTCATGCGTAGGGATGTTCATCCCGAGCGCTATGTAAAGGTATCAGATCCATTGCTCAGGCAACAGATATCTTGTCCTATCAGTGCTGGACTGACGTTAGACGAGGAAGGTGGACGCAGCAGCTGCCTTGACGGAGTGCGATACGACTGACCCCATCATGGGTTGCAGATCCGCTTTGGGCCTCGTAGGATGATCGACATGTGAAAACGAGCTTTTGGGATCCCGAAAGATCTTGGATATTATGGGTCTAACACTTGTGTGATATGGCATTTGGATGATGGCGTAAGCATTCCTCCAGGCTTCATCAGCTAGCAATGCCCCCGGAAAGCGAACGCCTGGTCTTCGATCCACATCTGATCCTGCTACCATATCGAGCCGGGTCGCTTCGAGAAATGTTACAATATGGATTCTCACTAGCAGATTCCTAGGCCTCTGGATGTGCGTGCGTTGTATGGTTCTGCCAAGGAATTCTGATAAGGCACCAACCACCAAAGCAGCCTCATGAATCTTTTCCCGAAGATATGTCATGCTTGGCGAATTGGAATGTCTGACACGATTATCACTCGATAATCCTGAAGTTGAACGATGGTGCAACAATCGTTCCTTCAGGCCGGTAGGCTTCTATGCTTCCATGAATCTGGATACCATTTCGTCAGAATGAATCGTCTGGCCACACAAAATGGGCTGATTGATACTAACAGCCACACACCCATATGGGGTGCAGCTACTGGCGAATCTAAGCCGGCATGCTCCATGCCGCGCGCGAGCATACTCGTAATCTGACTCTGGCGTTCAAAGTGCTCGGATGAGGGTGTCACCCAAGTTGCCGTCCGGATTGGGCCAAGGACGCGGATTGTGGTTGTGTGGACCATTCTCCCTCATATCCCGCCTTCTGTGGAGCCTGTCATTCATCCTTGACGTGTCCTTTGTGTGCCATGGGGTCTAGAGTAAGCGCGCAGTCAGATCTGCCAAGGCACGCTGCCGATCTCATAATATCAAACATTACGGGACACTGTTATGGACAAAGGCGGTGTCGGACTTGGGGTGCGTCGAGCTGCGAGCAGCTGGGGCCAGCGCAGTATCATGAGCATAGATGGAGAATCCGAGACGAGGATGTTCGTTGCTTATGGCGGTTCGAGAAGTGGTGTGCGAGCAGTGCAGGGCAATGCACGAGTAGCTTACCAAAAGGCGGTCAGATCTTCTCGGAGAATTCTAGATATAGTGCACGTAAGCTGGAGGGCAAGCTTGTCCGGGGGGCATTATCTTCGTGTGACTTGAGATTCGACGTACTGACACTTAAATCCTGGTTTGGGTGTAGGAACCCTTGTTGGGACTCTCAAGCTATCCCGTGCGCTGGCAGGGTGCTATGCAGGGGCGTGCCAAGCGATGTATGCCTAGATCTTGACAGCCTGTAATGATGTAGGGTATGAGATAGCCGTGAAGCGTGGGCTGCCCACCTCGGAAGGCCAAGAGCCTCAGCAGTCAGCACTCTTGGCTTGTGTGGTGCTTTCTTCAGGAACGCCGGATTACGCCAAGCCTCCATAGCGACAGCGGCCCAAGGGTCGGGATCCAAGCGCCCAACAAGGACGCCTTGGGAGTGGTAGGAGGCCTAATCTTGTTCATCATCTTTCGACAATTGCTCAGTCTCGACACAGCAGCGCTGTGCGTCAGGGCAAGGGCCTACCAAAAACTAACTTTCGGCTTCTGGTTCGTGGGGTGAATTTGGCAACGATCGACGGTCACCCAATCTGCTCGGAGAGGGTAGCGATGGGAGGACGGGGAATGGGGATGAGCCCATGTTCTTTGCAGTAGTGTGGTAGAGACACGCTTATGCAACCTCTCCTGGAGACCGACCAACCAACCAGTATTCTCTTCTTTCGGAGCAGCCTTCCACACAACGTTCACCCCATTCCGGCTTGTTTAATCGTTCGATTGGACGAGCTCGCTCATGGATGGGCCAGCATATCGAGTCACTGAGACAATTGTGTAGTAGTTCCTGAACTCCCCATTAGTGGTCATACCTGCATGTCTAATAATGCGATCAGGGCGAGGCGTCGAAACAAGGGCTGACAGGGAAGACTCCAATCAAGTGTTGTGTTGGTATCCGTAGGCGAGTATCGTACATCACTATCTCAGCCTGGCCGCTAACTAGACGCTCTGCGACAGGAGCTCGCTGAGGGATCAGGAATCCTCTTGTCCGCAACAAGCCTCCAGGAGCGGCTTACTACTCAACGGACATAGCCAGGCTATGAGTGATGGAGGACGGCCAAGTTCGGATACATCCGGTGTCGAGTAGTGTGCCATCACACGGAGCTTTTCGTTAGATACGTGTTCTCCGCCGTTGCAACATGGAGACTGTTAACGACCCCCACCGTATCTACTGCGCCGCTGAGGAAAGAGATTTTGATCCTGCTAGGCTGTCCCGCTGCTTTCAGGGCCTTTCCCAAATCAAGAAGCCTTATATTGGACAGTAACGAACGGTAGCACGCTCCACGATTGCCAGCGCAAAACCAAGCGAATCAGGGGTCAAAACAAGGGAACGCGTCAGTGATTGTGGTCGTTGCGCCGTGTATTGAGTATTTCTAGAAGTCACACTACTTCGTACCGAGTATGCGTCCATGCACGGCTTTTACCACGTGCCTTCTAGCCTCCAAACTCTTCACAATCACTAAGGTACTGAAGCTTAAAGTACGCAATTCCTAGGTTGCACCAGTCTCGCTTTACTCCACGTGGCGCTGGTGCGACGACGTCCCTCGGGTAGCTGATGAGGTGGTACGGTGCGGCTGATTTGCAGATAGCAATTAGCTTGATCCAGCATTCAGCACGGGAAGGGTCGATTTAATTTTACGGACATTCCAAGGCGCTAATTCCGATTGGGGGCTTCAACATGGTAATTGGGTAAGAGTAGGGTGACGAAGTCGTAGCGACGGGATCACGGTGACCAGAAGATGCCTCCACCTCGAAATATTGGTCAACCGGCAGTCGGTCTATCAGAGTCGTGATACTCGTTGTCAAAGCGAAGGTGAAAGTAGCAGATGAGTCTCGAAAAGACACGGAAACTGATGCCTCGAACGGGAAAGCACGATGTAAGCACACGCATCGGTTGTATAGCCTCGTCTTGGAGGATTCCCAGCATCAACTCTGGCGCAGCTTTTTCAAGGAAGACAAGCGACCCTGCATGGGTTGGCGCCCAGGATCCTAGCAATCTCAGGATGTAGACACCGCGTGGCTTCCTCGATGTAACCTTGGTCGCGTCTTGTAAGACAGCCCTGATTGAGGTACTGGCCCATGGCTGGTCCGTGTGGCCGTATCTGCCCACAGTCGTCGCCGACTAATGTAGCTCAAAAAAAGGCACCACGAATAACAGCCTGTTTCGAACCGAGCCGCCCTTGTTCCTGTTGCGGGAGCCTTCCACACACTGGCATTGACTCAGCGGGGCAGGACTTTGAGGGTCCCGGACATTATACTTATCCTTATGCTTCCCCTGGTGGTGTTTTGAATTCCTGTCGGGGTAAACTGCATCTAGTGTGAGCGCACTCAAGGGTAGAAGAATGTTTGGCACTCTGCATTGCGATTCACAGAGCAATGACATCGAGTATGTTGAGCGTCGTAGTGGACCTATGTTCCACGAGATGGGTGATCACACCGCCCATCACTCAGCATGTAACAAGTGTCGTGCCAAGAAGGTTGGTGCACTCCTGCTCATTGCCGGATGAATCTTGTTCATTCCCATGGCTGATAACTCGTCTGTTATGCGAAGCTCCGATGCAGTGGCCAAAGGACTGGCTGTGACCGATGCCAAGCCAAGTCGAGTTCTTGTGTCTATTCGGAGACGGGAGACGGTAGAGGTTCACGGCGAAGAAAGCGGCCAGAAGCTCAAAGATCTCGACGAGGCCCCCTTCCTCCGCCGAAGTCAAACGACCAAAGGTTCTCTGAAGTGACGAACAACTCAGCGTCCCCATATAGGACAGACTCAAGGGACCATTCAGAAATAAATACGTCAGACGAGAATATGAGCGTTGCTGGGGAGGAGAAAATGTCGAATGACACACTAAATTCACCACTCGAGGTGTTTGACGAAGATCTTCTCCTCTCGGATCAAATGCTGCATGACATGATGGCCGGCTGCGGTTCGCCAGGCATGGAGGATTTCACAACCCTCCATAACTTCTCGTTCCTCGACCTTCCTATGGCTGTTGAGCACGATAGCCGTCTCTCCTTCGGCCCGCCAGCAGTATCGACAAGGGTTGGTAGTCAGACCGAATTAATGGATCACCCTTCATGTATGCACTATGCGTCTATAATTGACTGGTATCCTGTCTAACGCTTAACTCTTTTCAGACCCAGTCAACCCTCCCAGGAAAGCGACGACGCCCGAGAGTACTAAGCATCCAGTATTGCCTTCGCCTGCTGCTTCGCCTGCTTCTACCGCCTTCCATGTGCCTTCGGTGAAGCCAGCGCCCATGCCCCCGGCAGGTTGGGAAGACATCAGTAGAGCACATCATCCTAGACAGTCAGGACCATCCCAGCATGGCCCGGAAAACACAGCCGTGTCACATCACTCGCAGTCTATCTGTCAATGTTTACAAACAATGGTAGTCCTGCTGGAAGAATTGGAAAACAAAAGCCGTGCTATTGACCCTACGGCGCTGGACTCCGCCATGGCATACCACAAGGAGGCGCTAACCCAATGCGACGATATGTTGCACTGTGCACGCTGTTCAGCTCGCTCAGAGTACATGATGCTTCTTACTGTGGTTTGCGAAAAGCTTGTAGCTTTGTGTGAGAAAGTTCTCCATCGGTACCTGGAGTATATTGTGCAATCCCCGAAAATACCCGGGGAGAATTCCTCCCGGCAGCAAATCTTCCTTGGCGACTACGAGATCGACCTGACCCATGAATGGGAATACTTAATCAAAATGCTCATCTTTTTCCAATTGCGAAGCTTGGGACGTCTGCTGGGGAAAATGAAGATACGGGCATCTTCTGCAATACGTGGATCGCAGCTCCGATTACTACTCGCAACAGAGCGCAGACTGCGAAAAATGACTGTCTCCTTGCAACGCTCTCAATACCAAAAGAGACCAGGAAGCGCAGATGGCAGCCGCAGCATCGAGTAACTGCACGATACACGAGACGTGGCTTTGCCACACTTCCAACAGGTCGTGACTACTGGCAGGCTACAAACACCCGAACCGGTATCATCCCACATCTTCATCGGGTACGCTTTTCAGGGTTTCGGCTCCGTATTGGCTTACCATTGGGATTGATCCCACATTTTCAAAAGCCATGGCGGTCCTTCCCTGCGTCTTCAGTTGCCTCCCCTCGATTGCTGCATGCTTCCCTCCGAGCCCTCGTTCGAAGCTTAAATCGTGCTTTTAATGCACATTTGGCGTGCATTGAGTCACGAGGCGCTAGAACAACCCGAAATTCTACAAGAAGCACGATATGTGACGGATTGATCTTGCTGTTGCCGTCATGCACTGCCCCGAACGTGCTTTATCAATGTTCTTCATGGTCAGCGTGGAACACCGCAATATATAAAGTGTGTACGGTTTTCATTGGGTCAAGTCTAGCGCTGGCAGGCACATTTTCCCCAAATAGTATATGTTCCTTCAGTGACTGACATTTCGCAAGCGGTATCGTTTTCCAAGCGCCATCACAAACATCTGGCGTTCAGAATCGCCCCAGAGCCGCTTACAGGCGAAGCAAAACCGCATCTCCCTCAGCTCGCACAGATAGACGAGGGGCAACCTCCCCTTTCAATCGTACCAGCTGCCGCAGAAGTACCTGATCCGAAGGCTGCAAGACAAATTGCTGGGCCACATTGCACTTCTGCTCCTCTGGAACCGCTGTCTGTTCCCTCGGATACTGATTTCCGGTACAATAGCCCTCCCTCGTTATCAAGAAACCCCTCTCGATTCTACAATCATTCCGCGTTAGTCCCGACCTCTCTGGAGGACTTGCTGAGAGGTTTCGAAGAATGTAAAGAATTCTACAGCAATCGCGGAGCCCAGGAACTTGGGAATATTGGAGTTATCGAGCTTGCTCTCCGAGGAATCATACCTTTCTATGCCTTAGAAAAGACCTCGGGAGATTGTACCCGAGCTGTTCACATACGCCGCAGCGTTGTTTCCCGAACCGCCAGTACGCGCGCACAAGGCTCTGTTGAGTACTCAACATTTCCGTACAGAGACTATGATTTTGCCAGTGCACACGGCGTTTGCGCCGAGAATGTTATTGGCGAGGAGACCATCTTACCGATAGCTTCAAATGAAGGCACATTAATCGCGAGTACTTCTCGAGGCTGCAAAGCCATCAACGCCGGCGGTGGCGCGATCACTGTTGGAGTTGACGATGGCACGACACGAGCGCCGATCATCTGTTCTGACAATGTGACCTTGGCCGCGCCCGAAATTGATCGGGTCCGAGTGAAAAGATCTCGTTGCGCAGATCGACTGGAACCTCATGTTGACAACAAAGCTCAATCCCAAACGCTGTCTCCTGAATTGAAGCTGAAAAAAGTTTCCCACTTTGAATGGGGTGATCAAATACACATTTATCGACTGTACTGCAGAGACCCTCGAGTCCAGCGGCAACAATGACATCGTCTCGAAAAACCAGGTCGAGAAAGCGAAAAGCGTCTGATGAACAAACAGCACTCTTACTCTCCAAAGCACCCTTCGACGCCTCCGCCGACCGACGAGAAGCCCTTCCCGCAAGCCCAACGAGTTATCGCGCTTTTGAAACCATCCAAGCTCCAAGGCACACCAAGCAAGATCCCCGGACAGAGTTCCAACTTGCACCGGGAGAATACGATGAGATAGAGCGCCAGCTTGGTCGAGACGAGGCGCTATCGGGATACGTAAAGGAAAAGATACGGTGCGTGTGCTCCTAACGCGATAGAGGCGCTGGCTAACGACAGAGCTCGTGCAGGTATGATTTAATACGGAGAGACCCATCGGCCTGTCGTTCGCATGCCCACCGGAATACACGAACTATTCCTTGACGGAGTGGAGGACGCGATCCGAAGTTAGTTGAAAGTAGGAGCGGATCAGGCAGGGCAGCTTGTTTCGCGCTAAAAGTGCGCCCTGCCCGATCCACTGAGATATATTTCCCTGTAGAAAATGCTCCCTCCAACACGAAATCGAAGTACGAGCCGGATGTCTCTTTTTGGCACGACGACGCACGATATTCTGGGATCATCATCGAAGTTGGATACTCGCAGAAGAAGAAGAGGCCAGATCGGCTAGCAGAAGATTATCTTATGGACTCCGATGCTATCGTGCGGGTTCTTGTGGGCCTCGACATAAAGTATTAATCGATAAAATTGTTACTACGTAAAATACCAGAGTCACTGCAATATAGAAGACCCCTAGAGTATGGCAAGTCCTTCTCACCCACGTCGACTCCCTGCTCCTTCAGCCATTTGGCCACCTCTAGGTGTCCAAACTGTGCAGCAACACCAAGAGACCTTGTGCCATCCTTATTCCCCTCACTTTTGTCGGCCCGCTGCTCGCTCAGCCACTTGACCATTACTTGAAGAACCGCCACACGTGTGGAGTGCAATTAAGACATTGGGCTTACACTTTGAAGGCCAATTCTCTGCGATCCCTCCAAATAGTGCACGGATTGAATCGCCAAGCGCCACGATATCGCTTAGCAAACCAATAGTGAATGACGTAAGGCACAAAGAATGGTACAGACGGGAAGTTATGCATGCCGCCTTCGAAGCTCCTGTCTGCGGTTCCAAACACGAGGGGGGCGATTCGATACTAAGACAGAGTCAGCGACGTTAATAAATTCGCTTGTACGTCAAAGTACGTCTAACATTGTCTGTAGCCATTAGGGTTTTTTCGAAACGCTGATAAGCTTGCCGTATACGCTCGCTGTCGTACAAGTCGAGACCTCGCAGAGTTTCAATCTCGTCATGCAGATGTTGAATTAATGGCTCCGCAAAAACTTCGATGAGACTCCTGATCTTCCGTCCCCCGTCATAGTCTTCGGGAAGACAAGTCCGAGAGTACTCCTGGAACAGATCGAATCCCGGCGTGAATGCTCGGTGTTGCTTTATATTGCGTTCCATGATTCCTTGGACATCTGATATCAGCTCTATGCTCGGGAAGAAATCCTTTTCTTCGGCATCGTGGTGGTGGTGCATGGATTCACACCAGCACTGGCAATATGTCAGGAAAGTCTCGAATCGCGTCCAGGTCTTCGCGCGGTATGTGCGTCGCTTGGAGGTAGATGGAGTTCAACCCTCCCTCGGAGAATGCCATTGTGGGCAAGTGCCATCTGCGTTGCAACATAGTATGCCGCGTGGGAAGACTGAGGATATATTAAATGATGCAAAACCTCAGCAGAGAAATGACAAACGTACATCTTTTGAGAATGGATCAGTACAAATAAGAGAATACGGCTTATCTACCCACTGAGAAGACATCCTGGCTCGCCGCTCGTCCAGCAGTAGCACAAACCGACGTCAACATCACAGTAGCAGGAGGTTAGCTACAGATATACTGAAAGAAAAATACTATAAAACCACTGTGCAAAATATTAAAACATGCAGTCAGAAAATATAAATTATCCACTTTTCCATTTTTAGTTTTAGAGGAAAAAAATCGTCCGGACGAATGCGGGGCAAATCTATTACAAATCAATTGCTGTGTGTTTACTAATCGCGGCGCAACTCGACTCCGGTTTAGAGCTCAATCCATTCTCTTGGGCAGCATTCCCATAAGAGAATTCGGAAGCCAAAGCATTCATCGAGAGCCCGGCAGGCCATACTGCACTCTGCCAAGCCTTCAATGCTACGACGAGGGTTGGCCACTTGCTCACCGTGACTGCCAAAGCTGGATTTTCGGTCTACCTTCGCTTTAAGGCTAGAACTAGCGAGGCTAAAGGCATGAACATGATCGGGAATGAGAATCATGTCCCTCTCGGACAATTCTTGCACCGATAAGAAAGCCACTGGACAAATTGGATCCAGGGCCGAGGCAGGTCCGTTGTCGCTGAAGCCATCTCGACGTAATTCTGAAGCAATAACGCTAGACTGGTAGCTTATCAACGGCACATAGCGGCTGGAATGACTATCAGCACAATCAGAGAATTTCGATATCAAAGACGACAGTGATCAGAGGAATGAGTGGATATTGATTCAGCGATCTGGATTATCTCTGGAAATCTACACCCTGTCAACGTACAGCATCGGAGAGCAGCGAGAATAAAGGCCCAGCGAAGCTAGAGCGCGAAGAACACGAGAACCAAGAAAAAACATAGTACCGTCAGGCCATCTGTGCTCTCTGTAACGTATGTATTCGCTCTCAGCTTCGACATATCAATTTCACATACTTCCAGACTAATTACACAAACCATGCTTCTACCAGAGCTGCATCTACTATCAAACTTAGGTCCTGTTAGCGGACCGTTTGGCACGTTCGCTCAGATGCCATTGATTGTTCAGCCGCTGTGGTTTGTCAGATGTCAGTCTTAGAGAGCGGCTCGGCCCAACTTCCCCCCGGTCACGGATGGAAGAGGGAATACCAACTTCTGGCAGTTGCTTTTCTCAATCCACTGCATAAGAAGTCGTTGTGCCCCTGAAAGCAGCTTCGCTGGATTATGTACATGTCACATATAGGACGCTCAGGAGCTCACACCCCTGCAAGGTTACAGTCTCACACGCAAACACTACTTGATACTATCGAACATCGCCGACATTATTCAACTCATGATTAGCTTGACCCTTCACATCCACTATTTGAGCTCCTAGATCCTCTACTGCAACAAGCTCATCATGCCCCTCAACTGGAACCCTGGGGAAGAGTTGCCTGACCTCGCCGGCAAGGTCATCTTTGTGACTGGAGGTACGGATTGAATACCCTATATCTATCATACTCTGGATCTTACGCTTCGGATAGGAACTGCTGGTGTCGGTGCAGCCTCGGTCCTTTGCCTGGCCGAGCACCACCCAGAGAAGATCTACTTCACCGGTCGTGACGAGAAACGCGCCAACGAGGTCATTGCCAAAGCGAAGAAGATGACCGAGAACGCCAATATCGTGTTCGTCAAAGTCGACCTGGCCTCGCTTGATTCCGTCAAAGCCGCTTTCAAGAAATTCAACTCTACGAGCCTCGACATCCTCATCTGCAATGCCGGGATCATGGCCGCCCCCCCCGCATTGACCAAGGATGGCTACGAGATGCAATTTGGCGTCAACTATCTGGCCCATGCACTCTTTGTCAAGCTCTTTCTACCTTTGCTCCTTGAATCTGCCAATTTACCCGACTCTGATGTCCGTGTCGTGATCATGACTTCCCTGGGCTACCGTATGGCACCCAAGAGTGGTGTCGACTTCAAAAATATCAAGACTACACAAGATACGGGTCCCGGAGCCCCATGGATGCGCTACGGGCAGAGCAAGACGGCGGATCTGCTTCTGGCCAAGGAGCTGGCGAAACGCTATCCACAGATCACGAGCACCTCGATCCATCCTGGTGTTGTTAAGACCGGTTTGTTGTCAAATTTGAGCTTTGGCGCGAAGACAGTCGTGTATTTGGGGTGCTTTGTGCAGGGAATCAAGATGATTGAGTCGGACGAAGGATGCTACAACATGCTGTGGGCCGCTACCGGGGACAAGACAGGCATCGTGAACGGGGAACTTTATGAGCCTGTGGGAATTCTGTCGAAAACGAATAGCAAGCCGCGCTCGAACCCAAAATTGCCGGGAGAACTGTGGGAATGGACAGAGAAGGCGCTTGCGAGCTATTGAGGGGGACAATTCGAATCTATGAGACACTCCCAGCATGCTATTATCGACTGGACCGGTGGGGTCCCTGACGATCATGATCTCCCATCTAGTTCTTCGGAGCTGACTCAGCTGTTGTCGGAATGGCACGAGCTCAAACATTGAATGCCACAGCCTAGAGCGATCTCATAGCACCTACTTACCATTGTCTATTTGCCAGTCAATTGCAGTCATCTCAGATTCGGTCTTGGCCGTTTGGGATTTTGGAGTTTTCTCTTCGCGAGCCCCGTCTCTTTCTCTTGAGGCAATTCCGGACTAACGCATCCGTCTCAGTGTCCAAGACACGCGACACGCTTGCGTCGCTGTAGCCAGGGTAGGGTTTCACTGATTGCTGATGTACGCTATTGCGATGTCTTCTTCCTCCTTTTCAAAATTGACTAGTTCAATTCTTTCTAACGTCGCCCGTACTGGATCAGTCCCCGAAAAGCCAATTCTCGGATACAGCTCAAAGGACATTGAGATCACGAAAGCTTTAGTCGTCCCAGACACTGCCGATGGGATCAAGGTACAATTTGCTCTGCGACCTTTTACCGAGAAGTCACTGGACGCATAAGGCTGGTTCGAGTTTCACGTCTATTCGATCGCTGACGAAAGCTCCTGGGAAGAGCACTGTAAAGGTCTAGTTGCAGCTAGAACCGACACCGCTGCATGGCCGTCGGTGGAGAAGCTCGCAATGAACCCTGCTGACTACGTCAACATCCTAGTGGCCTTTTCAAATCACTTCGATCGATGGGTATCAACCATGGACCCTCTTTCCAAAACCTTGTATCGATACATTCTTGCCGCAATCAATCATTAGCTAGCTTCTCGGCTGCAGAATCGACTGCCTGAATGCCAGCCAAATTCGAGCGCCCACACATACTGCACCCCATCACACTCGATGCTCTGTTGCAATCTGCGAATGCCGCCTTACCAGCAAACGTCCATAAGGCGATGGGTGCTAGCATTCCGCGATTCATCAAGTCGATGTTCGTGTCCTCCACCCTCAGTAGCTCCGTTGCCCATCGTTTGCAGAATTCTCCACCCTAGACACCCAGAACTCTCAAGGCCTCGACATTTCAATGGCTACTGTCGATGAGGGTGAAACACGGTCTACCCCACTGATCAGGATCAACGGATTACACTCATCCGGGGGAAAGTGTCCCTGCTGAGCAGAATCCGGACGTTCTCGGTGTCTGCTTGAAAGGTAGATGGCAGCTTGATTTGCTCTTCTTGAAGCCGGAGGACTTTACGAAATTGCTTGCTCGTGACTCCGATCCAGCAGAGGATGAGATGTTGGCCGGTCTCAAGCGTGCTGCTTACCATATCATACACGATGCTTTTGTCGCAACAACAAACGCAGACGTCGACGGTCTGGATGATCGACATCGATCAATATACGACCGGATGCAGGCTCAGGATCAAAGAGCAAGCCGTAACGAGCTGGCTCCGAAAAGTGCCAGATGGTTAAAGGCTAGTGCGGGTGTTAAACAGCTCCTCTACCACAATGTTTCGTCCCCAAGTGTCAATGGTCGATTACTGGTCCGAATTGGTAAAGCACTATTGCCCATTCTACGAAGAGAGATTTCACCCACAAAACTCATGCTGAGCGAACAGCTGCTTTATACTTATTACGAGAAAGCATTGAGGGTAGATCGCGTTCTTTCTCAGATCGCACAGCTGTTGCAAATCTCCGCGCATCACAACCCACGGGCGACTGTACTGGAGATTGGTGCTGGGACTGGCGCCTGCACTGGTGCCATACTGAATGCGCTCGGAGGTGGTGACTCGGGGGTTCCTCTCACGTTCTCGCATTACACGTTCACGGACATTTCTCCTGAGTTTCTCGACCAATTCGCAAGAGGTTTACCGCGTGGGGCGATCTTATAAGCTATACTGAGCTTGATATCGAGCAGGGGACCCGAGAGCAAGTAGCAAGGGATGGGAGTATTGATCTTGTTATTGCATCTCAAGCCCTCCACAAGACTGGAAACATTGGTCGCGCTTTGACTGATGTTCGCAGATTGCTCAAGCCTGGTGGAACACTGATCATGGTTGAGACAACCCAAGATACACTAGATGTGCAGATGATATTTGGTACGCTTCCCGAGTGTGAGCCTAGCGAGGAGAAAGAACGCGTTTCGAGCCCGCACCCAGCATGTCAGCAGTAGAACGATGCTCTTCGACGCACAAGCTTCAGCAGTTGAGATGTGAATGTTGCCGACTGCAAAGACCAAAAGAACCATGTCAATCACGTCTTCATGTCGACTGCTGTAGTGTCAGCCTCTCCAACCTTCAATACACAGGTCGCAATCGTTCTCAGGCTCTCCGGACCCCCAGATGCCTAGTTGAGAATCCTCAAACAGTCGTTAGCTGAAGCCACAGGTCTTATGCCTGAGGTCACGAGCATAGACGAGATGAAGCCGGCCGACAAAGTCTACCTAGTCCTAGCCGACATCGACGAAGCTTGTTTGATGAACATGGAGACACCGAGATTTAACACCATCCGAGATTTTGCTAGTGGGGTTAAGGGTGTCTTGCGGGTCTCTCGCCGTCGTGCATTCGATTGCGAGGCACCAGAAAGAAGTTTGCACTTCAGGCTCCTGCGGACGCTCAGAGACGAAAGCCGCATTCATCGATATGTGACGCTCGGTCTGGACCCCAAGAGCCCTCCATGGACCGCAACCGGCACCACTGCCATATTGGACGTTTTCAAGACCACATTCTATTACGATGTGGATATGGGCCCAATCGATCTCGAGTATGCGGAACGACGCTCAGTGATACATGTCCCAAGGTTCAGCAACGATACTGTCGAGATTGACAGCATTTCCGACAGCGTCGTCTCCACCCCAGAAACACTACCCTATCACCAGCCTGGACGGGAGCTGAAGCTGCCCGGTCCGCTGGACAGTCTCACATTCAGAGACGACCCAAATGCATCTGTTCCTTTACCGGATGACTATATGGAGATTGAGTCCAAAGCTTTTGGATTAAACTTCCGGGATATCATGGTCGGAACGGGTCCAGTGCAGGAGAAAAATATGGGGTTCGAAGCAAGTGGTGTCATCACTAGAGTCGATGCCGACACGTCGCATGGTTTCGAGGCCGGTGATCGAGTCTGTGCATTGATTTCTCGAGGTGGTTGTACCACACACACTTGGCTTGACTGGACCGGAGTAGCCAAGATACCAGACAGTACGTCATTCGAAGCTGCGGTATCCATTCCCATGGTCTTCGCCATAGCATACTATTGCTTCTTCGAGGTTGCACGTCTGTGCAAAGGTGAAAGTGTCTTAATCCACGCTGGCTCGGGAGGCGTGGGTCAGGCTGCCATCGTGCTCGCAAAACACATTGGTGCAGAGATCTTTACCACGGTGTCTACGGAGGACAAGGAACAATTCCTCGTTGACACTTACGGTATTATTCCCAATCTTTATCTGTCCAGTAGAGTCCCCTCATTCTCGAAGGGCATAATGTCCGCCACAAGTGGCAGAGGGGTTGACGCTGTTCAAAACTCCTTGTCTGGTCAGATGCTCCAGGAAAGCTGGAATTGTGTCACCTACCTGGGACGTTTCGTCGAAATTGGCAAGCGAGACATACAGGCCAACAAATCTCTCCAGATGGAAAACTTTCAGAAGGCAATCTCTTTCGCTCCTGTTGATTTGATTCAGCTCGCCACCTACAAGCGATCAGCCCAGGCTAAAGTTATGGAACAAGTCTCTCAACTTATGGCGCAAGGCAACATCAGAACCATCTAACCCATCACTGTCTAACCCATCACTGTCTAACCCATCTCTGAGGTGCAGAGGGTTTTCCGTACGATGCAGGCAGGAAAGCATCTTGGTAAGATCGTCATCGTGCCACATCCAGACGATGTGGTCAAGGTAAATCCCGGTTACTCCGCGTACAAACTAATGTCCTAAAAATGCCTGCAGGTTCTACTAAAGAGCACAGGCACGCCTGCAAAGCTTTTTCCAGATGCTTCAAATATTGTTGTTGGTGGCCTTGGTGGCATAGGCCGATTCATCACGCAGATGCATGTCGAGCGTGGCGCACAACATCTCATTCTCATCTCCCGCAGCGCAGCTTCGCGCCCGAGCTCGCAGATCTTCTAGTCGACCCTCTCTTCACCACCACGCAAGCCACCGGCCTCGTAGACTGGGTCCAAGACCTCCTCCCCCCCGCCAACAGATCCCTCACATACATCTACATCACCCACGGCCACGGCGACCACTTTTTCGGCCTCTCCACCCTCCTCGATCGCTTCCCCTCCGCCGTTGCCGTCGCTACTACCGGCACCATCGCCCACATGGAGGAGCAAATCTCCCCCACAGGCCGCGCGGATTGGGAAGCACGGTTCCCCGGTGATCAAATCAAATTTCCCACCTCTCCGCTCCCCGTCCGCGCCTTACCCAGTGACAACCTAACACTAACGCTCGACACCCACACCCTCCACGCTGTTCCCGCAGGCCACTCCGACACCGACAGCACATCCTTCCTCTGGGTCCCCTCAATCCGCCTCGCAGTCACCGGCGACATCGTCTACAACGGCGCCTACAGCTATCTCGCCAAATCTCTCACCCCTGCCCTCCACAACAAATAGATCGCTGCCATCGATAAAGTGGAATCCTATCACCCCGAATCTGTCGTTGTGGGACATAAGATTCCGGGCGCGGTGGATGGGACCTGGACGCTGGAGGCGACGAGAAAGTATGTGCGGTTATGGGATAGGCTTGCAGCGGTGGCGACGGATGCGTATGATATGTGGGACAAATTGAGGGAAGCGGATCCCGGGAAGAATGGGGAGTTTGTGCTCTGGTGGAGTTGTTTGGCGCAGTTTCCGGAGAGCGGGGGAAATGGAACGGTTGAGGGTTGAGGGACAGGGGGTATGGGACGGTGAAGGCTTAGGGGCGAGCCATCGAAATCAACAAAAACTTCTCGAGTGAACAATGAATATGGATAAGAGATTTTGGAATTTATATCTTGGTAATGTACGGCGATCTTTTCTGCAGAAACACACTGCTGTGGTACCAAGATCATAGGCCAAAAAAAGCAAGGAAAAAAGAAACGAGTGGCTCTAACTGTTTGGTTTCATCGAGATGCTTTCTTTACCTTGTCTGATAGTGGTAATTTCTCACTCAAGATGTACATATCATTTGGATGGGGTGATAGTGTATACGAGTGAGCTTGAGAGGGCGTCAATAGTAAGTAACCATGTGCTTATGAGAAAATGGAGAAGGGAAAGGGATGGTGTCCAGAAGAGGGAAATGTAGAAGCAGGAGTGGCCGAATTCAGTAATATGATCCGCAAACGTTAGCGCTTTCGTCTGCATGGAAATATAAGTGACAGTGAAATTCGATTCATAGAACGTCGAGGGGAAAAGGCTTGCAGTTATGGTCCCACACCATTTTCTCTTTCGAAATACGTTCATTGAACGCATGCTGTTCCGGGCAGATGAAATCAGAACTTGCTCTCAGCATACCATGCGATGCCCGCGGAGAGCCCCCGGCAAGCAGCATCAATGAGGCAGGTAATATCCACAGCACTTGAGATGAGATGAAGAATGTAACCCTGAATATGAAACGCACTGCATCGTGGAGACAAGATTGCTAGTGCGCGATTAACGACAGGTAATTTGCTTTCGAAAGCCTCGTTGCACACCGACAGAATGCCGGTATATATATCACCGGTCCATCATGCCGAAATGGTAGTACAAGTGAGCATTGGATGCTGAGCTTTCTCTTGATTTGAAAGGAAGAGGGAAAGCGAGCGTTCGTAGACTTTTGTAGTCGTTGGAATTGCCGATCGCTGATTGGCCGGTGAGCACAAAGCGGGACCGAGGTCTCCGCTGGGGACTGACGACCGCAGCTCTTCTTCGACTTGTAAAGATCATACGCACTTCACAGTCCAAGCACAATGTTGGGTCCCAGACTAACGCAGCGGTCTGCAAGATTGCGTGCGCCCGACGTCTACCATTCCTTCTCTACTGTGTGATCGCTGACCCCCCGCAGTCCTTGCCCACCCACCCAGCTCCCTCGTCTTCACCCGAATCGCAACCCCCGCCATCGCTACACACAAGCCTCGGATTCTCTCAAGGTATGCTTACCTACCACAGGAGCCGGCGCAGCGCCGATGCTACCTCGTGGCCCGAATCAAACCTGATCGTCCCACTCACCCACTCCTCGCAGACCCGCCGCGACCACCACCCTGAAAGCCGACAGCGCCAACTCCATTCTCGAGAAGCAACGTCTCAACCGCCCCGTCTCCCCCCACCTCTCCATCTACCGCCCTCAGATTACCTGGTATGGCTCTGGCCTCAATCGCATCACCGGCTCTCTGCTCAGTGGGGGCTTCTACGTCTTCGGCGCCTCATACCTCATCTTGCCGCTCTTTGGCTGGCATCTCGATAGTGTGAGTATGGCGGCTGCATTTGGTTCTTTGCCGGTGGCGGCGAAGGTGGCGGTCAAGCTTGGGGTTGCGCTGCCGTTTACGTATCACAGCTTCAATGGGGTCAGGCATCTGATGTGGGATGCGGGGAGGGGGTTGGATAATAAAGGGGTGCAGAGGACGGGGTGGGCGGTGGTGGGGCTAAGCGTTGTGAGTGCGGCTGGGCTGGCTTTCGTGGGAACGGGTTGAGGGATGGGTGTTGATCTTGGGTTATGGAGAATATATATGAATGAACATTGCTGTTGCCATCTAATGTTTGCAAAACGACCTCTAAATGTCTGCCCTTAGACCCCCCAATACCCTGCAAGATGCAGATATTGGTCAGACATGATGACGGCCTCTCCTCATCTAACAAGCACCTGCCATTGACGACAACATGGCGTCAGTCACTTCCGCAACCGCTCCAACAGATTCTGTAGATTGCAAAATCCACATAGCGTCGTTGTGGCACCGTGTAGTCATATTCGCTATCGTAGACCCTTGGCTTGAGAAGGAGACTCTCAGGGAAGGCTGTAGATAGTCTGGTCAAGGCATCGCGTGTCTGCTGTATACCGCTACTGCGGCGGTGCAGCTACCACTGCAAGTCAGTGCTCTGGATAGGATGAAGGCTAGTAGTCGAAGCTGCACTGACCATGTTGCATTGAAAATGGCGTTCGTCCATAGAAGGAGGGGCCAGCCTCGATGATGACGCGGTGCTCATTTAGGACTTGGCGGTGGGACGAGGGGATAAGGGACTGGGGATGGGGTCTCCTTTCTCGACATCGCCTGAAGCGTGTATAAAGATAGACCGAGTAGCTTGATATTGGTCCTCTGACGGTGGTGCGGTATCTGTTTTTCGTTCCTTCGTTTCAGAACCAGGTCTAGGCATTTCAATTTTCATGGCATGGAGGAGCTTATATAGGACTTCGAGAAGGTCTTCTGGAGATAGGTCAATGGCTCGAGGACCCGCTAATACTGGCGGTCCAGTAGTATCGTGCTACGAAGTATATGAGGTCGCATTCGCTGCCTGAGGCGTTGTTTGTTGGCTTGCCAGCGCGTTTAGGGAGTAGCTGTTGAGCAAATCCCGGTTCTAGTGGAGCCTCGACGCGAATCGCAGACCAAATATGCTTGGAAAAGTTCCGAGGATCGAAGTGGCGATCCTTAAGCATCAGTTTACCATCTACGTGGCTCGGGCCATAGCTTCCCAGGGGTTGATGCCCAACACGGGTTCTAGCATACGGAAGGGACGCACCGCCCATGCCGGCTATTCTCGGCCCGAAACTTATCCATGTCTTGGGGAGAAAGCCATGCGGTTGTGTCAACAAAGAGAAAGCATTGCATTACGGAGTCACGACTGGAAGAATAAAGCAAGTGTCTAACATTGATGGAACGCACCGAAATGAAATTCATTAGGCTCAGAAAGATGTGAAAGCAAGAGTCCCCTTGTACAGGTGGCCTATCAGCTAGGATGTTGGTGGAAAAAAAGCGTTCAAGCATATCAGCATAGAGCACAACGTGCGAAACCCCTAGCGAGTGTAATGCCAAGGGCTTCGAGTAAGGAAACAGGAAACCTCTACTTCTATTAAAGACAATACGAGATGCCGTTTTCGGATACTGCGATTGAAGAACTCCAGGAAAGAGTAGCAAGGTCCTACCACGCCACCGGCGTCATCGACGCGATCAATGAACCCTATGAAATTGGACGTTTGAGTGTTGTAGCCGGCATCGTATTGGCAACATTCGTCGCATCAAGACCATCATGCCCGAAAGGGGCCGAGCGTTACAGCGAAAAGTATAGTCCGTGCCCCGTAGCGATCTGTGCACAATCAAAAGAACACTCTGACGGTACCGTATGGCTTTACCACTCTCGTGTGATTGGCCTTAGCGTCTGATTTAAGCGCGCGTCTATCGCTTCGACTAGCCTGCGTAAGTAATTGCTCCTGATACTCCGTTTCTCACCACATTTACTGATAACGACCTTCATGAGTAGATTGAGAACCTCTTGTCGCATTGAAAGGGACAACACAGGGATGAGATGGTGAGACTGCTTCCTAAGGCTCGAAGCCGTATGTGGATGGATCGTACAAGGGACTTGGTTCTTCAATGTCGAACATCAATACTTCGTGATCAAGAGACCTAATTCACGGTGTTCAACCCGGACTTGAAAAACATCGTTTCCTCCGCAAAAAACGGTTATCGCATCTCTAGAGGCTCAGCATTGATCTACGCCAACTATGTCTGTCTGGAACCCAGATAATATCAGGGACATAGCCGAGTCTGTTGGAATCGGCTCGCTCAATGATGAGATTCTGCAGGGGCTTTCGGCGGACATCGAGTACCGAGTGGCACAGGTCTTAGAAGAAGCTCTCAAGTCAATGCGCCATAGAAAGAGCGCGACCTTATCAACCCAAGACGTCTCGCAAGCTCTCCGTATATTGGACGTGGAGCCCCTGTATGGCTATGAATCGACAAGACCTTTGCGCTTCGGCGAAGCCTCAATAGGTCCTGGGCAACCTCTTTTCTACCTTGAGGATGAAGAAATTGATTTTGAGAAATTGATCAACGCGCCTCTACCGAAAGTGCCACGGGAAATTGCTTTCACTGGTGAGTAAACGAGCATCGATTGTGTGCGTGATCGCTTATCATTGTTCAGCGCATTGGTTGGCAGTGGAAGGTGTTCAGCCCTCCATACCTCAAAACCCTACGACAGCGGAGTCCAGAAGCCAGGAGTTAGTGCCTAAAGGACCTGGGGCGACTCCAAGTGCTTCTGCCATGAATGGGGATAATGTGGCAGTCAAGCCCATAGTGAAACATATCCTTTCAAAGGAGCTCTTGCTCTACTTCGAGAAAATCTGCGATGCTCTCGTGGACGAGGCTGGTGATGAGTATCGACTCGCAGCATTAGCCAGCATACGGACAGATCCGGGTCTCCACCAATTAGTGCCATACTTCGTGCAATTTCTGGCCGAAAAGGTAACGCACAACCTACGAAATATTTTCATTCTCACGCAGATGATGCACTTCACCATGGCGATGCTAGAGAACAGCAGCCTCTATGTAGACCCATACGTAAGTCACACCCATTTCAACCCCTTGGTTTCCACCCCTTTAACGAACAAAGATTGCATCCCTCATCCCTCCCATTATCACCTGCCTTATAGGTCGGCGGTTGGGTCCCAGTTCGACGGCTTCCGCTCCAGCAGACCCTATCGCATCTTTTCCGTTACGCTCACTCGCTGCCTCTATCCTTCACTCTATCTGCAAGAAGTATTCTGGGTCGTCTCAAATTCTCAAACCGCGCCTTGCCCGGACATGTCTGAATAAATTTCTTGATCACAATATGCCCTTAGGCACACATTATGGCGCTATCCTGGGACTCAAAGCTATTGGCGGCGCAGAGGTCGTTCGGGCCCTGATCGTACCGAATCTAGGAGACTATGATCGGTTGATACTTAGGGAGGCATTTGAGGATGATGCCAAGAGGAGAGAGGTGGAGATGTTGATTGGAGCAGTAGTGGAGGCATTAGAGACGCTGGAGGACAAGGGCCCCACGATGGCGAATGGCTTCGCCAATGGGAACGGAGAGCTGGGTGAAAGACTACAGGAGAAGGTAGGGGAGCTAGTGGGTGGTAGGATCTTGAATCTGGGAAGGCCAAGACTCGCAAAGGCGATCATGGAGATCTAAGGGTTCTATATATTCTACTTTTGCGATAGGTGCATCTGCATGGTCCGGGTGTGTCGCAGGCGCTGGCAAGATACCCTTGGTTGGAAAATATAGTGGAACTCTAGATGCAGATCTTGTCTCTTCACCATCTGAGCTGTACAGCCGTGTTTCAGCTACACAGCAGTGCCCGATACTAACGCTCGCCTCACCGAACACGCCTCGCTCTTTCGTGCGCTGGTGCTGAGACCATTATGTAGCATTGCCCTTGCGTCAGGCCTCCGACCGTCCTCCATCTGCGCAGTCCGCATGGGCCGATCCTCAAAAGCTACCTGTAAAGGATCAAGTGGCACACCATTCGCTTTGGACAATCTCGAATGTCAGAACGAAAGGACATGCATCCAGGCTGATCGCCCCGGTCATGCCGCCCTTGAGTTTCGCTCTATTAAGGTCTCTACTTCGACCAGCTCTCACCATTCCACGACACCAACGACCTCATTTACTTTTGCTTCGAGCAGCTTATGCGACCTCAAGACCTCGGCGACCATCTGCCTATGGAAGTAGTCTCAACCGTGACGCTACCTCACCTTTGAACAGGGGCCATGCACCACGACCACCGCCCAGCAATGGACCGCCCGAGGAGCGAGAGTCATCTGTCAATGCGGTCTCACAATCGCTGCAAGCTACTAGCACAGAGGACAATAATCTATTATCTCCTGTGAACGTCCCCAAAGATCCAGATGGCGTGCTCAACGAGAGTCATCCAGCAGCCGCCCTGCTGTCCCACTCCTCGCTGGTTGTCACGCGACAGGTCGAGATGATGAACATAATGCTGGGCTTCGAGCAGGCGAACAGATACGTTATCATGGATCCTCAGGGCAATCATGTGGGCTACATGGCAGAGCGGGATCTTGGTATGGGTAACATGATGGCAAGGCAAACGTTCAGTACACATCGGAGCTTCACCACGCATGTATTCGATAAGCAGCAGAAAGAGGTTCTACGGTTCCATCGACCATTCTCGTGGATATCGTCGCGCATAGGCATTTATGACCCGTTGGAGGTTGCCTCGGTTTCACACTCAGCATCAATAGCGCTCCAGAACCCCCAGGTTGGAGCTCTGTCAACGGATGTGACGAAAGACTCGGCGCAGGTATCACCTCTGGAGGTAAAAGACATGCGCATCATTGGCGAAGTTCAGCAGCAATGGGCGCCACTCAGAAGAAAATACAATCTTTTCCTCTTCCGAAAGCCGCCGACAGAGCAGACTCAAATGGACACCAAACAGATAGTAGTAGGGGACCTTCCTCTATCAAATTCACAACAGCTACAAGTTTCGGAGGCATCCCCTAATAGGAGGCCCTGCGAAGGCGACTACGGCCAATTTGCATATGTCGATGAGCCTTGGCTGTCTTGGGACTACAGCTTGCTCTCCGCTAACGGGCGCCTCATTGGATCCGTCAACCGCAATTTCGCCGGCTTCGGGCGTGAGATTTTCACTGACACAGGCGTCTATATGTTACGGATGGATGCCGCAGCCCTTGCGGAGGAGCCCAAGCACCTTATCTCAAAAACAGGCAGAAGCAGTGAACAAGCAACAGAGTCCCCTAGCGTCAGTGGCCTGACACTCGACCAGCGCGCAATCATGCTTGCAACAGCCGTTAGTGTCGATTTCGACTACTTTAGCCGCCATAGCGGAGGGGGAGGGGGAATGATGCCATTATGGTTTCCATGGTGGGGAGGCGGCGCTGAAGCGGGCGGCGCCGGAGCAGGAGCAGAAGCAGGCGCCGCTGGAGGAGCAGCTGAGGAAGCAGGCATTGGGGAAGCAGCTGACGGCGCTGTGGGAGGAATTGGCCGGGATGCAGGAGGGATGGCTGAGGGAGGGATTGTAGGAGCGGGAGGTGTGGCTGGTTACGAAGCTGTGCGGAGGGCAGCCGAAGAGGGGGAAAGAGGACAGGATGAAGCTCTTGACTCCGACGGATCTTCTAGTACTGGACAAAATACCCCATCAGAGGGTAGTCAAGGGGATGACCTTTGGGGCAACGATAGCGATCCCTGGGGCGGAGATAATGGCAACTCTGGAGGAGACGACTTCGGCGGAGGCGACGATGGGTTTGGTTTCTTCAGCACTATCTGGGAGTGGCTGAGCTCTTTCTTCGATAACTGATGGCTCCTAATGACACGATAGATCTCGGTAATTGTACATAGCATAGAAAGATAGGCGCCACTCAATCACGGAAATGACACAGCATCATTAAATTCCCAGTCCTCCACTACCTCATCTGTAATACATTTCATGCCTGCGGTTGCCCACAAGGCTTCATCACTCACACCAATCATCTCCAACCCATCTGAGTGACCTCCGCCAAGCCAAATCCCACCATCTGCTACACCTCAAGCCCCACCCACTCACTCCATCCCCCCCTCTCCCATTCCAACCTCTCCACCCTTCCCCCCTCATAACCCTTCCCCCCGCACCCCCCAAACCCCACAATGGCCACCTCCCTAGCCGCCAAACGCCTCTTCTCCGAATACAAGAACCTGACCTCCAACCCCCCCGACGGCATCACCGCCGGCCCCGTCTCCGAAGACGACATCTTCCTCTGGGAAGCGCTGATCCAGGGCCCCGACGGCACCCCCTACGAGAACGGCATCTTCCCTGCCGAGCTGCGCTTCCCGCGGGATTATCCCCTCGCGCCGCCGACGATGAAGTTCTTGGGGGAGGTGTGGCATCCGAATGGTGAGTCTGCGCTGTATGCTTTGTTGCTTGGGGAGAT
>JAABUS010000523.1_pt1 | contig 96041 bp, 19 predicted proteins | sample 5560161 | NCBI WGS metagenome assembly JAABUS01 (sample SAMN10711885, study PRJNA513376) | rock metagenome | isolation source: Antarctica rocks | place: Antarctica: Victoria Land, Trio Nunatak nord | collected 2016-01-04
CATTGCTGCTCCCATGTGACCCATGTATGCCCCCATACATGGCCATGTATGCGCGTATGCATGCCCCATTGCTGCTCCCATACATGCCCCATGTATGCGCGCATGCATGCCCCATTGCTGCTCCCATGTGGCCCATTACTGCTCCCATATATGGCCTATCTGTGCGCGCATATATGCCCTATTGCTGCTCCGATGTGGCCCATATATGCCCCCATATGTGGCCTATATGTGCGCGCATATATGCTCCATTAAGTGGTACAAAGATTAGGACAATTAGGAAAGCGATCAAGAAACGCCAAGCCTTATACCTAATTTGGACTAGCCTCTTGGCATTAGCTATATATAGCTTATAGGGGTAAGAATGGGCCATGTATGCGTGCATACATACACTATTGCTGCCCCCATATATGGCCCATATATGCGCGCATGCAAGCCCTATTGCAGCCCCCATATATGGCCCATATATGCGCGCATGCATGCCCCATTGATGCTCTCATATATGGCCCATATATGAGCCCATTACTGCTTCAAAATATGGCCCATTCTTACCCCTATATGCTCTATATAGCTAATGCCAAGAGGCTAGTCCAAATCAGGTATAAGGCTTGGCGTTTTTTAACCGATTTCCTAATTGTCCTAATCTTTGTACCACTTAATGGAGCATGCATGCGCGCATACATGGGCCACATGGGAGCAGCAATAGGGCATGCATACGCGCATACATGGGCCATATATGGGGGCATACATGGGGCATACATGCGCGCATACATAGGCCATATATGGGGGCAGCAATGGGGCATATATGCGCGCATACTCCGTACATAGGCCATATATGGAGGCAGCCCTATAGGGAGAGTAGGGAGGAAGGGAACAGCAGGGAAGGTAATCCCTACCCTATTCCGCAGCGTAAAAGCGGCGAAGGCGGCGAGGGCGATAACGATATAAATAATAATAACTTTATTAAATTTAATAAAGACTATAGCGACGGTAATATAAATAATAACGATATTAATAAAGAGGGAGAGAGTTAATAATAATAAAATATATTAAAGAAACTAGGAACGCGCGGTTATAATATTAAACTTTAGCTTTATTTATTTTCGTTTAAATTTGGTTAGATTATCTACTCTCGCGTCTCTATTTATTACTATTATAGAATAGTACTAGTAAACGGAGATAAGCGGACGCTTAAATATAGTCTAAAATTTAGCTGCAAGACTTTCGCTCGAGGATAAAAGACACCGCATAAGACCTGGTCAGCTTCTGCAGGGTCTCAAAGTTGCAGACTCCATTGGACAATGGTTGAGGCTCGATCAGCAGACCCCCGCACCGACGGGACGATTCTCGCCGCAGCACACCCAATAAATTCCCAACATTTGTTGGAATCGATGGCCACTGTAACGTAGCAGACTGCGAGTGAGCCAACAAGTCTCGCTATGGCCAGTCAAAACCCTCCGCAACCGTATCTACTGGCAAGCCATTGTTGCTCTCTTTCGAAAACGATTTCATGAAAACGTTCTTTCCGAATGCTGTATGGTTCTCTATGTAGCTTGGTCCTCGTGCAGGTGAGGATCAACAAATGCCCGTCAAACGACCCCCACGCGCCTCATGAATTCGCCAGCCTTCAATTGGTCGCAAGTCTCGCTGTCAGTGAGCAGTACGTCTCCATTGCAGGCTAGTGACCTCGCGCCCGTCGCCCGGCCGCATCCCATCTAAAACATCAAAGCTTGAAACCTTTTCAGTCTTGTAATCTTGGCAAGATCTGGCAGTGGTTCCAGGTTGTTCGGCCCAAAAGGCGGACTGCACGAATCCTCTGAATTATCTTCCAGGACCGCCATTATATCTGGACGATCGTCAGCTTGACGAGAATTCAGTTCCTGGCCCGCTGGCTAAAGGCAAAGCCAGTCCCCAATCAGGAATAGCCCTTTGACAATCGGAAGGAACTATCTATCCGTCCCTTGATCAGCTTTCAGGTTGATGTTCTTGACGGCACAGCTGCCACTTTGCACGCGACAGCCTATGTTGACGTACCGAAGGTTGGCTTGGAGGTGACGCAAGCCCATAACGTCGCCCCAACCTGCGATCCTGCCCCAGCGTCCATACTAGCCGATCAGATCTTCGTAAATCCTACTAAGCTTGTGTCCTCGCTCGGTTTCGACGCGTTCGCTGTCGGTACAGAGACGGAATTCTTCGAGCTCGAGCAGCAACATGAGGGTTTCAATAAGAGCTGGACTGTTCACAACTTCCCAACTGCTTGTACGAGCTTCAATCCTGCCCAGAAGAAGTTGGACCGAGCATTTAAGACTGGTTCTACAAAAGGTGGATCTGCGACGAGTCATCGTGGATCTGTTGCTGGAGTTCTGCTGGCCATGATTTTGACAACCTTCATGATTGTGTGAATGCTGGATCAACAAGGCCGCTCCGAGGATAAGGTGGTGGGATGACAATTTGGAGGTCTAGGAGACATGAGATATTTGGTCTTTTTTATCTCTGGTTTCTGAGTATCCTATTGCATATGCACAGCCGCTACCTATGTACTTAGCTTGTCAGTCTTTGGAAGTCAGTCAATGCGAAGAGGTAGTTCTGGTGGGATATATCGGGAGAAGCTATGATTTTGGACATGAAATGAGAGGACGATTGATCGATGTAATAAATTGTAACTTTATATATGCTAAGACAAGATGGGTGAACACTCTCACGCTGGTTTTCTCGAAAGCTAGGGTTAGCCCTGACGCGCTCCTTGTCTTGGCACGCGTAATACTCGTCATGATTGCTCGAAGATATTGCTCTCTCTAAAGTCTTCCTACCTGCTATTGCTACATCATGAACAATGACTGAGGTCAAGGAAGAGAAACTACGAACCCTACTAGTAGCGTCAAGTGCCTGAAATCCAAGTTACCCGTGCACCTCTACATGATGGATTTCATGAGAACGCTCTGTAACTTCGCGCATCGGATTTGTGAATAACATTCGCGCCATGCATATTTTACCAACAAGATACAGGGTTTTTGATTCCTTGTGCAAGTTGACCAGAGTAAAGCGCCAGCTGCGGCGTTGTTATACTGCCCCAAGCTACAGTATGCCTGCCCCAGTACGCCCATCAGAAGCGGAGGTCCAAACCGCCAGAGACTACTGCTCTAGCCTTGTCCAGTATTTATAGAGCCCGAATCAAAAGCAAAGTTATCTGCCACTAATTCATACTAGAAAATTCGACTCCCCATCCCACACCCTCCTCGCTTTCATCACACCCTCCGCTCAACCGGCCTACCTCGCTCTCCGCGCATTCAACATCGAAGTAGCCCGGATAGCAGATGTTGCCTCTACTCCCACAGTTGGTGCTATGCGTCTGCAATTCTGGCGCGATAACATCAATCGGGCCTTCGCAGGTTCGCCTCCAAAACAACCCGTCTCGATCCTGCTCGCCTCCGCACTATCAGCCCTCGATACTCGCTCTGCTGGCACGGCGAAATTGAGTAAAAGTTGGTTTATGAGAATCATTTCCGAGAGGGAGAAATACATCAGCAACGCGCCATACCCCACACTTGAGAGTCTGGAGAGATATGCGGAAAATACCTACAGCACGCTGCTGTACTTGACGTTGCAAGCGCTGCCGATGGGTAGCGTAACGGCTGACCACGTTGCTTCGCATATTGGGAAAGCTGCTGGTATCACGGCTGTGCTGCGTGGGTTGCCACTCGTCGCTTTCCCACGACCACCAAATCATCATAGTAATTCGGGCCCGCTGGGTGGGACGTTGGATAGTCAGCGCCGGACTCAAGGAAGCGTGACACTACCCCTGGACGTCATGGCACGGGCAGGGGTTAGGGATGAAGATGTACTGAGGAAAGGGGCTGACGCCGAGGGGTTACGAGATGCAGTCTTCGAGGTCGCTACAAGGGCGAGCGATCATCTAATTACAGCCAGACAGATGCTGAAGAATGTGTATGCCGGACAAGATGTGGGGCATGTCTTTGAGCATGAAGATGAAGAAGAGCATCAATATGATAGAGCCGCTGGGAAGAGTGCGCAGCAGAAAGAAGAAGTAGAGAGGGCGTTTGGGGTGTTCATGCCGGCTGTGGCCACGGAGCTGTGGTTGAATAAGCTACAGAAGTACGACTTTGATGTCTTTCGGGAAGAGCTAAGGAGGAGGGATTGGAGATTGCCATGGAAAGCATACTTTGCGCACAGAAGGAGAATGTTCTGAATAAATACGTCAAAGTTTCCGCTATTAAAAGGAGCCCTACTATCAGATGCCTTGACCCGGAACCTTTGTCCAGAGCTCTACGTGGAAGTCACAGCGAAACGAGCCATGCTGCCCATCAGAAATTACTCCCACAGCCTCGATTCCAGCGCCGGATTATTCCCTGTCAGCTTCACAAGATCAATCAGGACATTGTAACGCTTTGTTTTAACAGCCTGCATATCGATGTGTCCGAGCCACGCCTGGACGCTCTCGTCCAATTCACCCTGGCTTTCCTTGCTCCAATCGAAAGCATGAGCGTTGATATCGGCCGTCCACGCTCTCGTTGCAGGACCGAGATGTTCAAGAAGGTGCCGGAAACCATCTTTGCCGCCGCCACCTCCCGGAATATTGCACATGCGAGGTCCAGTCACGGCCCATCTCAAGCCTACACCGGTAGTCACTGTTGTATCTGAAGAGCGAAGATTTGCACACGTTTCAGTCGATCTGTCTACGATTCTTACGAACCTAGTTGCTGGGCAGTCACAACACCCCTTTGGACCAGAGTGTAGGCTTCACTACAGATGGCGGCCTGGAGAATGTTTGCAACGTATCTGGGGCACTCGTTCTTGACCACGATAGGCTTCTTGCCTATTGCCTGATAGAATTGGAGAGCTTGGTCTGTGTACTTGATTTCCCGTCCCGGATGCAGCACGATCTCTACAAGCGGCATTAGATGGCGAGGTTGAACGGATACCCAATCGGGATTCGACTGGGATTCTTCTTACAGTCTGTCACGAGTTCAGATGATGGGAGGCCCAAGGACGATGAGGCGATGACCAGGTCGGGACGGGTTTTGGCGTCCATGGTTGCGAAGAGAGAGCGTTTGATGTTGAGGCGCTCGGGTGCGTTTTGTCTACTTTTCAATTTCGAATTACAAGAGAAGTAGCGAGCAATCATCATATCTCTTACACGAATTCGACCTCGCCGAAATGATCGTCGAGATTGGGCCCAACGAATTTGTGGTGGGACAAAGAAGCGTCTGCTGCTAGACCGATACGCTCAAGGACTGTCCAGTTCTCGTTGAGATAGGTGTCCAGCTTTTCTTTGGCTCCAGAAGCGGGGATCCATCACCAAGAAGTGCGTCACCTCCGCCAGGAAAAGTGCAATCCAAGATGCTCCAATAACGCCTGTTCCGACGAAACCTACAATCTTGATGTTGGAAGCCATTTTCGGAGAATTTTCGAATTTTTATAAAGAAATTTCCTTGTGGGAGTAGCTTCTCGCGCAAGAGTGTTCAAGTTCGTCAGGTTTATATCGATAACCTCAAACTCGCCTCCCTCTAACATCCTTTGTGAGATAGATCGAAGACGATGATGGATAGCACGACTACTCACTGCTCTGAGCATGACTGATGACCTTTCCCTTATTGGGAGATCGCAGGTGGTGGTTCTGCGGCTGCAGAGAGCTTATCCAATGATCCTTGTGGCTTGGAATTTGTGTCAAGCTGCACCAGCTGAAGAATTGCACCAGTCCAATGTTTAAACGCACCACTGATTGATCCCATGTGGTTGATGAGAGGTAGGGGACGCGAATCTGAATTCCACTGGCGCGCGTTTAGATCATCAATATGCGCTTTAGATTTTCCATACCAACTGCCCCAAGTCGACGCATTTTGTACCCTTGGTCGGGTACAGTAGGGTGTTTTAGCGGTATTGTCTGAGCAGCCTTTGGGGCGCACCACTGCCCGGAGCCTCAGCCAAAACCATAGCTTTCTTTGTCATGATCTGCTTTCTCAGCATCTTAACCTAGAACTTGGGGTATGCAGGTGTTTCTCATGCTACTATAAGCACGGGGATATCCTAGCTCATAGCCTTGTGGCTCACTTTGCTACCCAAATGTCGCTGTGAGATCTACGGAATGCGCAGCGGATTCGCAATGATCACTAGGTGCTACTGACAGTAGAGAGTAGTTTGTCATCTATGCCGACAGATGAGCTTGGACCGCGAGATGCCATGCATCATCTGCTAAACCGCAGACCACTAGTTGAGCTCAGTCAGCGCTTTCCTACATAGCACTCAGATTTTTCATCTCAGCTTACAGAATATATCTCCGGCTGCCCACCATAGTCACCGTTTAGTCCCCTAGATCTCTCAACACGGGCGAGATGAACCCACCCAGAACTCTTGGCGATGGATTGGAGCCACCTTCGCAAAAGCTTGCATCCCCATTTTCCGCGCGCTTCACTACTTTGCTGCATTCACAGAGCTCCTTACCTGATGATGGCGCTCATGACTGCCGTGATCAATGGTACAGATTGGGCAGGACGGACTCTCGCACGAAACTTGGACGACAAGAAGTTCAACGTCGTAACCATCTCGCCACAATCAACATCGCCATACACGCCACTGCTCGCGAATGCTGCTTGCGGCCTGTTCGATTTCTCATTTGCAGAAGAGCCCGTTCGCCGGATAAGCCAGAATTTTCGTTACATTAAAGCTCTGGTTGACAATGTTGATTTTGAGAAGAACTATGCTCCTGCAGCCCAGCTTTTGAGTCGCTAGCAGCCCAGAAATTCGATGTTTTCTCTGATTACGTTGTGATCGCTCCAGGATGCACGAGCCAGACCTTCGGCACGCCTGGTGTCATGGAAAACGCACTCTCCGTGAATAACGTAGGTCCGGCTATTCCGGACATGCTTAGACCGACTTTCAGTTGATTTATATACGTCACTGAAGGTTTTATCTTCTGTACTTTGAAACAAAGAAAGGTATTATCGCAATGGAGAAAGACGTTCAACTCTTCTTCCTTGACGTGGGGCTCTCCACAGCAAAAAGCGGCATTCATCAAGGCCATATTTTTACACGCCGTCACGACGGCTCAGATCTCAAAACCCTTGTCGAAAACATCGGAACCGCTCCAGACGGACTGGCAATCGACCCAGAACATCAGCATATATATTACAGGAATACGGCCGTGCCATCAACAAATTCGGGATTCATCTCCGGAATCGATCTGGACGGCAAGAATGAAACTATTATCATACCACCAGGCGTTACGTAGACTCCTAAACAATTGAATCTAGAGCCCAAGACGAGGCAGTTGTATTAGTGTGATCGTGAGGTGACGACATCTGCTCAAATTATGACGAACGTACTCTTGCTGACTTGTGAAGCATACGAATTTTCCTCGCGAACCTAGATGGGTCGGACGTAGAGGTGTTGATTCGTACTACTGAGGGAGATGAGGCTCGCAATGATGCCCTTAAGCATTGTGTGGGGATTGCTGTTGAGGTTGATCGGGGCCTCTTCAACTGGACTCAAAAGGGTCCATCGAAGGGTAAATTATTTTTTTCATTTTCGAATGAAGACACCGGCTTTACTGATTCCTTGTATTCTTCAGATAATGCTGGCCGGCTCTTCTGTACAGGCTTGGACATTCCCATGGGTGAAACGCCCGACAAACCCTCCGACAAGAGGCTGCTGCTCGATCACCTGTCAGAGTCAATTGACCTAGATACTGATCTGAAGGAAAAAGTAATGTACATGAGTGACAGAGGGATCCGTGAGTGTGCCTTGACAAGAAAGCATTGGAAAAAGATTTAATCATGTGAAAAAAGACCATTCGGCAACAAAATCAACAAAATAGACTTCAATAATCACGAGAAAGCCGAGAAAAAAATCTTCGTGAAGAAGCATCACGAAGCTATCGGTTTGACTCTAGATATTGAGAACAAGCAGATCTGGTTCACGGACTTGTTGGGAGCAGTCTACACGGCCAAGAGGGATGGTAGTGACGAAAAAGTCCTTTCTCATGATGTGGGCGACTTGACAGGCATAGTTTGCTGTCGTCTTTGATGGTTGTGGTACTACTTTTAGCGTACCATAGGCCCATATCCTTGGAAGAGCCACATACAATGCATATGTGCTGATGAGTCATCGGCGTGTACAGAGTCCATTGGGGGCAATGGAACGAATGGCAAGGGAACAATTGTTGAGTAGGATGATTTCCATATCATATTTGCGAAGAGGTAGCGAGGTCTCGCCCCAAGTCAGCCCAGTTGTTGTTAGTCCAGTCAACAGTGTTGAGCCACTCGAGCCAGTCGGTGTCACTTTCTAGCGGAAAATCAGACGGTACGTTCCTGTCCGTTGTCTCGCTTCGATGGAGATCGACATAGCCATTGTTCGTGGAAGGCGCCAAGATTTGGTCCATCATCTAATATGGCTGATAATCTTATGCATACGTCAGCAGAAGTTAACTTTCGTCATTAGGGCGAGCCCACTCTAAAAAGCTGATAAAGATACTGAGCTTTAGAATAATTTCAGCTCGTGGCATATGTATCTGGGAAGCTTTTGGAGACTTGGTTGCTTTCAGGAGCTCGACGCAGAACACGCCAGCTGATGGGACACCGTACATGGTGAACTATTTTAGTCGATCAGCTGGTGTCCAAATTTATTACAGTCCAGAGGGTTTTGACTCACAATGAAACCGAACTCATATTGGACGTCCACAAGCCAATCTCCCTTCGCTCAGAGGGTCAAGACGTCATCCAACAGCTGGGTTGCTAAGTCAACTAGACGCTGCGCGCTAGCTTTGGTGTGAGAGATAGAAAGCCGTTCTAGAAGGAATAAAAAGTGGAGGTAAATTAGACGAAGGCCGATCCGTCGCGGGAAGAGGTGGGCTATCGTTGATAAATGTTGTTTGGCGTTGAATCGAATGCTCTGAGGAAAGCGGGTATATATCGCGTCACATCGCCGTATGATGTCAGCGCAGCGATCCTGGATTTGTGACCGCTTGGATTCCCGATACACGTACTCTTTGATTAGCTCGGAGCTGTCATTTGATGTGCTCAGCGAGGTTTCCAGAATGTCTTCCCGGACCAGATTTATCAATAGGAAGGCTCGGGCCTCGGTTGATGCGTAAACCTCTCGTAAAGTGTTCCATCCATAGGTGTCCAATCTGTTCTTGATCTGGCCCAGCTCCGGCTCCTCGGTCATGAGTTGATCGTCGCTCAAATCGAGCGGCAGCAGACATGTGCTGTAGCGGTGGCCAAGAAGAGGCGGTCTCCCAGTCATCGCTGAGAGAGTCTTGTCGTAACAGAAGACTGCTATGAACTGCCGGTTGCGAAATTCGGACACTATGAACGCTTGTTCCGCGGCTGTGTCAGGTTCTTGGTGACGACTAGGGGTAGTGACACTATAGACGAGGCTTCCGTGTCTCTTGCATAGCAGGTAGCCTGTGTTAGTCAAAACGTGATCTCAAAATTCTGAGGACAATGTTTTGACTGACTGGTCTTGCCAGTCTCACAATAAATCTGCAACTCGGACGAGGATTGAAGAAGATAGATAGCCAGAACGCTCACGTTGCCCGCATGATCACTAAGCAATAGACTTGCTTCCACAAGATATCTCATACTACAAGCAAACTTCCTCCTGTCATTGCGATGCTCACTTTGTGATTTGAACAGGCGATCCTATTTAGGTAATGAAATAGCGGCCAGCCCAAACATGGCTATGAAAATTCCAACTAAATCCCATCGACAGTCATGGCCTTTTACCCATATCATCCACTCTTGTTGATTCTTCGGGATCCCGCCACCCATGATGGACCAAGAATTGCGGCGCATTTCTTCAGAAGGGATGGAGAGATTTGCTGGATCTTTTGGCTCTGGAAGGTATTGTCTGTATGCGTCCCGGAATGACTTGTGGTTGAACCTGATCGAGGGCTTGTGTAAGACAATATCCTGGAACACATCGTAGCGCTCGATGAGTCGCTCGCAGATACCTTGGCTGAGTAGAGCATTGAGGATTAGAATCCCTAAGCGAATGGCCGCGGCGTTCGGTGGATGACTAGCTACATCATGCGGAATACTGTTATTATGTGAAGAAGCACATAGGCCGACATCATCCGTATGTTTATGGTAGCTCTTGCATGGATATAAGAGGCCCGAGTCAAGCTTACCCTGCTTCTCTAAGAAGATGGAGGAGGATGCCGTCGGGCCTAAGAAGCCATTGGGACATTTCTGCACATATTGAGAGCCTGCTGCAAAGATTGCATAGACAGCACGATTCTCTAGATCTATTGGCGATTTTGTCTTCCGAATGCTTGTGCTCGTAGGAGACACAGGCAGCGGAGTGCCAATAGTTGGACCAAACTTTTTGCTGGGCGAAGCCTCATATTTGCACTCCGAGACGACTTTACGCCGCTTGCAGCGCCCGCAAACTGGCAAGCTGTGATCGCACCTTAGCTTCGAATTTCTGTGAGGCTTGTATGCTTGCTATGTTCCGTTTCCCCTGCGATTTGGAACGGCACCTTCGGCCGTGGACATCTCCGCGCCAAGCGCTGAAGTTTTAGAGGGAATCCTTATTCGAGCGATGATCAAACATGGTCATCGGCTCTCGATGAGATTGCAATGAAAGAGTCATGTACGGGAGGCTTTCTTGTGAGGAGATAGCACACGGATAGAGTAGGTTGCGCTCTTTCTACTCGCGGGGACGTTCTATGACGATGGTATCGACAACAACGGCTATTCTAGGACTGTTAAAACAGCGAACATGCAGGGGAGCAGACTCAGAGTGAAACAGAAGAAGAAGAAGAGAGAACAGAGTGCAACTGGTAACCTATGTTTCGACGATGAGTCAGTGGAGAGAGGTCGAGACGTAAACCGAGAAAAAAGTCGTAGTAATTATAGGCGACCGGTTCTCGCTTACAGTTTACTCCGATTCTCGTACCCCTATTTAACTAATGATAAGCCAAAATTGAAATTTTCCCGAGTTCCGATGCCCCGCCCATAGTAAATTGTATGCGCGAACTATCTATTCTCTTACTACCCTCATAAACCTTACTGCCCTCCTAAATAACTAGGAATTGAAGTTATATACGACCGTAACTGTTATAATTACTAGTACCTTGGTATAAGAGCTAGTGCCTTAGTATAAGATAATAGTTTATTCGTACCGCTAGATAGAAGAAAAATATATAATATACTAAGACTGAATCTTAACTACTATTTTATTTCGTTAATATTATAATTCTTACGTGTCTTATTTCGTTAATACTATATTCTTACTATTTAGTAGTAACGACTTAGTCGAATTTTATTTATAAATAGAAAGAGACCGGCTACTAGCTCTTAAAGTATTAATTATAAAATACTAAATCCTTTACTAATATCTCGAAGATATAATTATTATCCGTACTATTATTCCCTTATATAGGTCGAATTATTCTAAAGGATTATAAATTAATTATAATTCGTCCTCGTATTTATTATTAACTATAATATTAGTATTAACTCTTTAATTATTAGTATTTTATAATAACGAATAAAGCGAGCCGCTTCGTTTTCGTTTTAATTATTATATATAATAACGGTATTTCCTTACTCTAGCTACGCCTACCTCTAATTTTAATAATTAAGTTATTATATTAAGTTTTTATAAATATATAAATTAATTTATAAATATACTTTATAAACCCGAAGAAATATTTATACCCCGGTTATAAAAAGTACTTTATATTTCGGCCGTAGGCGTAGAGAACGATCTATATTAAATTAAAATATTACCGCCGTTTATATTATATACTATTATTTTCGTTTATATAAAAAATCCTTATCTTTTCTTAAGGATCTCGGTTTAATCGTAATTAATTATTAAGAAAGTTAAATCGCGTTAGAATTACGGAGTTAAAAACGGAGTTTACTTTTCTTATAATCTAAAACCTATATTTACTCGAAAGCGGAGAAGCGGTATTTACCCTATTAAGAATTATAATAAAATTAATAGATTTTCCCCGCGCTAAAATAGGAACCTTGAAATTTTTTTTTTAATTCTTTACTTCTTACCTTTTACTTCGCTATTTCTAATTTATATAATTAAGATTTAAAAAATTAATATTATATAAATAAACTTTCGAACTATATACTAGTAAAAGATCTTTATAAATATATATAACTTATTTTATTTTCTCTACCTATAAGCTACGCGGAGGTAAAGAAACCGTTTTTATTAAAATTTATTATCTCTTTAATATTTTAATTATTTATATTTTCAAAAAAGTATTTCGAGTAATATAATAAAAATATTAATAAATTAATTTAAGAAGTAATTCTTTTTATTATCGACTAATATAATCCTCTATTAAATATATTAAAAGGTAGCGAGTTATTCGTAAAAAAAAAAAATTCTACCTCTATTAATATTTAAGAAGAAGAAAGTTTTATAAAAGAAAACCTTTTTATACTTCCGATTTCCTAAATATACCCTCCTTTAATCGTAGAAATATTAACGGTTTTTATTAAAAACGTTAGGTATTATACCGATTCGGTATACTTTAATAATTAAAAAGAAAGAAATAAAGAAATTCTAAACCCTTAACTACCTCGTTCTTAAAGAAGGGTTAAGGACCGGATTTTAATTACTTTTATTTATTCTCTTTTAACTCTATTTTTTTCTTTATTATCTAATCTAGTTAAATTAATAATTTAATTAACTCTAAGAAAATTAATACCTTAGTTCCTCCTATAAGAATTAATTTTTATTACGAATAACGTTATACGAAGGATTTTTTTTAATTAAACTAATAATATAATTAATAATAATAAGGGTTAATCTAGCTCCTTAAAATAAAACTAAAAAGATTTTAATAACCTTCGAGGAAATTAATTTATTTTATTTAATCTTTAATCCTAGTAGGAATAAGAAACCGTAAGTTAATTATAAATACCGCCTCCGCTAGTAAAAATCGATTTAAATTTATATAATATTATAATCTAGGCTATACGATTTATCGTACTAAATATTATTAAAATTACTTTATATAATTAGGGTTAAGTTTTTAAAGGGCCTCCGGGACTTATAAAACTATAAAAACTAACTAATAAAAACGGGTATATTTAATAAATATAATAATAAGTTAGGTATTTCCGTACCGGCGAATTAAATTTCTTTTATTTAAATTACCTAGAGTTATAAGGCGCCGGTAATATCGTTTTTAACTTTAAAAAATTAATATTTAGAAAGGTCTATACCTTTTATAATAAAATTTAGAATTTCGTTATAATAAAAAATAAAGATATAATAAAAAGGAATTTAAATAATTATTTCCGCGGTATTATTATAAATTAATAATTTAAAATCCTTTCTTAAGATAAAAAAGATATAATAATATAATTACCGAATAATTTATAGCGCTAAATTACTAGATTATAAAATTACTTTAAAATTATAATATTTATAACTCTAGAAAAACTTAGTTATTAATTATATATATCGAAGGATACGGCCGAATAAAATAATTTATTTATTTATATTTAAAACGTAATTAAATATACCCTTTAAACTAATATTATCGAAGAGTATATATAAATTATATAAATATAGAATTATTTTAATATTAATTTCTAGGTTATTATCCCTCCTTTAACGAATAATATTTCGATTAAATAATTTATCGAATAATTTAAAAATAAGAAGGAGATATAATATAGGATATAAATTTAAAAGAATAAAGAAAACTATAAAAATCATCGAAAAGAAATTAAAAAGCGAGAAAAAAATCGCGATATAAAAAAGAATAAATAATTATTTAGAGATAAATAATCGTTATAATAATAAAATAAATATTATAATTTAATACCTTATCGGCCTTAATAGTAGTATCGACCTTTTTAATCTTAAGGTTTTTAAATATCTTAAGGTCTTTAGTCTTAAGACTTTTAAAAGTAAAAACTATTTATTATAAAACCGAATCTTTATAATTCTCGTTTTTTTCTATATTAATAAATAGCTAGACCTTCTTTCTTTTATATTAATCTTTATAATTAACCGGTTTATTTTTAAAATTAGTAGATTATATCTTAAATATAATAATAATAATAATTATAATAAGTTTAAAAACCTCCCCTATAAGAATTTCTAAAAAACGCTTTATTATTATTAAAATAATTATTTATAATTACCGTCGGAAACGCTTAGCCTAACTAAAATTTATTCGTTAAAAATCGGGGCTACGGGAACTAGAGCTATAATAATTAAAATTATAAAAATTATAAAATATATTTATACTACCTATCGAGACCGTATAATACTTTTAGTAATTAAATATAAATATAGTTTATTTACTTTAATAAACTATATAATAATCTTAATAACGAGAATACGAATTATAGTATTTTCTTTAAATTTATTAATAATTATTTCGGCTCTCCCGAAGCTCCGCCGATAAATTATTACGATTATTATATAAACGCCGATAAAAATTATTATAATATTAAGGAGAGTATTATAGACGAAGAATAAAATATTAATAAAAATATTAATATTAAGTTCGTCTTAATTACGTATTATATTTTTATAAGGAAAATAAGTTAATATCCCGTTTATAAAAACTATAAATCTAATTTCCCGTCGAATAATCTTTTATATATATATTTAAAAGAAAGGAAATATATATACTCGATTAATATTTAAAGAGTAATTAATCCTACTTTTATAAAATTTAAAAATACCGAGTTAAATATTACTCCGAAGATCTTAATCCTAAAGATTATAATAATATTAAAATTAATAACTCTTAAATCTTCCCCTCTATAAAAGGGTAGATTAATAATCGAATTTATTACTCCGCCTTTATTAATTAACGGGATAATATTTCGTATATAATATTATTTTACCGGTTAAATAAACCTTATTTTAAATATTATTCGAGAATTAGGATATTTTAATATTAGGTATCCGATAAATATAATTAATAAAGTATTTATTATATAACGAATCCCCGGCGTTTAATTATAGATTTATAATAAAATTATTATCTTAAAAGGTATCGGCTCGAACCGTTATTTAATTATATAATAAACTTTAATTATATTCTATATAAACGGAAAAACGAAGGATAACGTAAAAGTAATAATTAAAATTATTAAGAATTTTTATATTATCGATAACTTTAAAATTAATATATTTATCGGTATAAATATCCTAAGTTAAAAGAAGGCCGTTATTAATCTTTTTAATAATTAAATAATTTTAAATAACTACGAAGATATTATAATCCTTATTTAATTTATAGTTAAGGATAATATAAGGATTTAATATATTATATAATTAAAGCGCCGCTAAATAATTCTAGTATAAATTATATTAACGGTAGTAATCTCGTTAAAAAGGAAATTATAATTACTAAATTAAGACTTTTTATTCGAATTATAAATAAAAGGAGTTTATATTTATTTTATAAACTTAATAATTAATTTTATTAATATTTATAATAAGGGGAATATATTTTTTATTATTCCTCGCCGCTAATAAATAGGATTAATTATAGAATATAAAGTAAAAAAAACGTACTTTATTAATTTAAATAACTATTCCTTTACGGCGAAAATTTACGAGGACGATATAATTATATTATATTTTATTAATCTTTATAATCCGAGGTTAATCTTAAAGCCTAAGGTCGATTCTTTTATAAAAACGAAACTACCGAATAAAATTACGATTTACGGTAATAACTCCGATATTACCGCGATTAAAGAGATTATAAAGTAATACCCTCGTATTTAGAAAAATATAAAAAATATAATTAATTTACTTAAATTTTAATAATTATTAATTCCGTTTACTACGGACTAGTAATTATTTAATACGAAATTTAATTATAAGGTTTATTTATTAAACCCCGATATAAAAACTTTAATAAACGAGAAATTCGATAAAATATATTAATAAAGGAAAATATTATAATTTACCGAGCCTTCCTTATTCGTTTTCTTTATTTTCGTTATATAGCGGACGGTATATAAAGGCCTTAAAAGAATACCGATACGGAAGAGTAAAATCGTAATTAATATTCGTAATTTAAATAAAATTATTATTTTTAATAACTACTCTCTTCCGCTTTAAAACGATATTATTTCGTTAGTATAAAAATATATTTATATAAATATTATTAATTATAATAAATAATTCTATCTCTTCTTAGTTAAGAGAGATAATTATTATAAATTTATAATAATTTCTTATTATAGTTTAGAGTATTATAATATTATAATAATAAAATAAAAAGGGTTAGTTTTATATATTTAATATAAAATAAATACTTTTCTTCGCCCGTATAAAGTATTCGCGAGATATTATATTAATAATATTATAATTTTCTTACGGTCCTATTCCGAGTATATTAAATATTTTATAATTATCTTCGCTTTATTCGTAAGCCTTAAGATCTCGCTTAAATTTAAAAAATCTTTTTTAATTTATTTCTCCGTTATATTTCTAGCCTAGAAAATAAATAAATAAAATTTAACTATTATTAAAGAAAGAATTATAATAATTAAAAAACTTTATTTCCTAAATATATTATAGGCTTTAGAAATATATATCGGAATAATAAATTAATTATAAAATAATATTAAATACTTCGGTTTAATTATTAAATTATTTTAATATTAAAAAACCTAGCTTTTAAAGAGCTCGCCGTCGTAGAGCGGGAATATATAAAAGATTTATTCTAAAAAAATTTACTTCGTATTTATAAAAGAGAAATTAATTTTTTTTAAATTATTATAAAAAATATTTACCTTTAAAACCTATTTATATTATCGGGATCTAGCTCGTTAATTATATATTAATATCGATATATTAAAATCGTACGGAATAACGCGATAATATATTATATTTAAAAAGATTCTTAAGGTAATAATTTCCCTTATATTAATATATAATTAATTTTATTCTTATTCAAATTATTTAATTTTACGGAGTTACGTTATTAGTCTACGGAATTAAAAATAATAAATTTAATTTAAATATTAAAGAAAATCTTATATTTATTTATATAAATCTTAATAAAGAAAATTATTATTTTTATTAATTATTTAGTAACTATTAATATTACCCGATAAATAATACTATTATCGTCCTCTTCTAATAGGATAAACTTATAGTTAATATAAATTTTTTAATATACGTTATAATACGATCTCGATATTCGTTAATATCTAGGAAAGTAAAATATTATATTAAATATATTATCTCGCCTCCTCGGTAAAAAAGAATATTTTAATATTAAAGGTCCCGGTATTTTAAATAATATCTTCGTTTTTTATTTTACCTTAATTAAAATATCTTTTAAATACCGCTTTAAATTATAAAAGATATATTCTAAAAATAAGAAATAATTAAAAGTAATAACTTTTTTTATATATAAAAAGGATAAATTTAAAAAAGAAACTTTAAGATTTATAAACGGAGTTAATATAATTAATATTAATATTCTTTTCCTTTTTAGAGATTTATTTATATAATATAAAGATGATTATATTAATAAAAAACGTTTATATATCCCGAAATTAATAAAATAAAATATTTTCGAACTCGCGTATAATAAGCGAAATTATATAGGATTTTATAAAACGTACGAGAATATCGCCGATAATTATTATATATAGTATTTAACTCGAAGATTTAAATACTATATTTTATACTATCTTTAATATTAATTTAATTAAATAAAGAGGTATATATTATATAATATTTTAAAACTAATCCTAATAAAGTTAAAGATTTATTATTATATTATTATCGATTTTATTATAGCGCTCTTTATATTTATAAACGGATATAATTATTTAATAATTATTATTTATAAATTCTCGAAAGTAATTATTACGGCTTTAAGGAAAGATATATTTAACGCCGAAAAATAAATAAACGTATTATTTCTTATTTTTACCGATTAGGGAATTCTAAAAACGATTATTTTTAATAAAAATCTTAAGTTTTTTTTAAGTTTATAAAAGGTAATCTTTAAAACGTTAAAAATTAAATTAATAATTTTTACTATTTATTACCCTTAGTTTAACGGTTAATTAAAACGGATAAATTAGATTATAAAAATAATACTACGATTTTATTTAATATACTACCTTAATAGTTTATAAAATAAATTCGTAACTACTTTATAATTTATTATAAATAATTCTTTAAATTTAATAACGACGCTTTTATTAAATAAAATTATCTACGGTATAAAGTTTAATAATAAAATTTCGGTTTAAAATATAATAAAAAAAATAGATTTTACCGATACTGGGACCGTTAATTAAAAGGAAATCGTTAATACGATTTTATTCGCGGCGATTAATACTAAATTTCGATATAATAATAAATATATACTCTTAATAATATAAGAAGAGGATATAATCTTTTTAAAACTATATAAAAATTATAGGATTCTAGATTTAGAGAATTATAAACTTTCGAATTAAAGAACTAGTTTATTTAAAATTCTAAAGCGAATAAACGGTTTAGTTTATAAATTAAAGTTATTATTATAATTACTAGTATCTTAATATAAGAGCTAGTATCTTAGTATAAAATAATAATTTATTCGTATTATTAGATAGAAAAAAAATATATAATATATTAAAACTAAATTTTAACTATTATTTTATTTCGTTAATACTATAATTCTTACGTATTTTATTTCGTTAATACTATATTCTTATTATTTAATAGTAACGGTTTAGCCGAATTCTATTTATAAATAAAAGAAGACTAATTACTAACTCTTAAAATATTAGTTATAAAATATTAAATTCTTTATTAATATCTCGAAAATATAATTATTATCCGTATTATTATTCTCTTATATAAGTCGAATTATTTTAAGGGATTATAAATTAATTATAATTCGTCTTTATATTTATTATTAATTATAATATTAGTACTAACTCTTTAATCGTTAATATTTTATAACGACGAACGAACCGAGCCGCTTCGTTTTCGTTTTAATTATTATATATAATAATAGTATTTCCTTACTCTAGCTACGCCTATCTTTAATTTTAATAATCGAATTATTATATTAAGTTTTTATAAATATATAAATTAGTTTATAAACGCGTTTTATAAACCCGAAGAAATATTTATACCCCGATTATAAAGAATACTCTATATTTCGGCCGTAGGCGTAGAGAATAATTTATATTAAATTAAAATATTACCGCCGTTTATACTATATATTATTATTTTCGTTTATATAGAAAATCCTTACCTTTTCTTAAGGATCTCGGTTTAACCGTAATTAATTATTAAAAAAATTAAATCGCGCCGGAATTATAAAGTTAAAAACGGAGTTTATTTTTTTTATAATCTAAAGTTTATATTTATTTAAAAGCGGAGAAGCGGTATTTACCCTATTAAAAATTATAACGAAATTAATAGGTTTTCCCCGCGTTAAAATAAGAATCTTAAAAATCTCTTTTTAATTCTTTACTTTCTACCTTTTACTTCGTTATTTTTAATTTATATAATCGAGGTTTAAAAAATTAATATTATATAAATAAACTTTCGAACTATATACCGGTAGAAGATTTTTATAAATATATATAATTTATTTTATTTTCTCTACTTATAAGTTACGCGGAGGTAAAGAAGTTATTTTTATTAAAATTTATTATCTCTCTAACGTTTTAATTATTTATATTTTTAAAAAAGTATTTCGAGTAGTATAATAAGAATATTAATAAATTAATTTAAAAAGTAATTTTTTTTATTATCGACTAGTACGATCCTTTATTAGATATATTAAAAAGTAGCGAGTTATTTATAAAAAAAAAACGTTTTATCTTTATTAATATTTAAAAAAAAGAAAGTTCCGTAAAAGAAATTTTTTTTATATTTCCGATTTTTTAGATATACCTTCCTTTAATCGCGGAAATATTAACGGCTTTTATTAAAAATATTAAATACTATATTAATTCGGTGTATTTTAATAATTAGAAAAAAAGAAACGAGGAAATTTTAAATCTTTAATTACTTTATTCTTAAAGAAGGGTTAAAGACCGGATTTTAATTATTTTTATTTATTCTTTTTTAACTCCGTCTTTTTCTTTATTATTTAATTTAATTAAATTAATAGTTTAATTAACTCCGAGAAAATTAATACCTTAATTCCTCCTATAAGAATTAATTTTTACTACGGACGATATTATACGAAGAATTCTTTTTAATTAAATTAATAATATAGTTAATAATAATAAAGGTTAATTTAACTCTTTAAAATAAAACTAAAGAAGTTTTAGTAATCTTCGAAGAAATTAATTTACTTTATTTAATCTTTAATTTTAATAGGAATAAGAAATTATAAATTAATTACGAATACCGCCTCCGCTAGTAAAAATCGATTTAAATTTATATAATATTATAATTTAGGTTATATAATCTACCGTACTAAATATTATTAAAATTACTTTATATAATTAGGGTTGAATTTTTAGAGGGCCTTTAAGACCTATAAAATTATAAAGATTAATTAATAAAGACGGGTATATTTAATAAATATAATAATAAATTAAATATTTTTATACCGGCGAATTAAATTTCTTTTATTTAAATTACCTAGAGTTATAAGGCGCCGGTAATATTATCTTTAACTTTAAAAAATTAATATTTAAAGAGGTCTATACTTTCTATAATAAGATTTAGGATTTCGTTATAATAAAAAATAAAGATATAATAAAAAGGAATTTAAATAATTACTTCCGCGGTATTATTATAAATTAATAATTTAAAATCCTTTCCTAAAATAAAAAAGATATAATAATATAATTACCGAATAATTTATAGCGCTAAATTACTAGATTATAAAATTATTTTAAGATTATAATATTTATAACTTTAGAAAAACTTAGTTATTAATTATATATATCGAAGGATACGGCCGAATAAAATAATTTATTTATTTATATTTAAAATATAATTAAATATACCGTTTAAACTAATATTATCGAAGAGTATATATAAGTTATATAAATATAGAATTATTTTAATATTAATTTCTAGGCTATTATCCCTCCTCTAACGAATAATATTTCGATTAAATAATTTATCGAATAACTTAAAAATAGGAAGGAGATATAATATAAAATATAAACTTAAAAGAATAAAGAAAACTATAAAAATCATCGAAAAGAAATTAAAAAGCGAGAAAAAAATCGTAATATAAAAGAGGATAAATAGTTACCTAAAGATAAATAATCGTTATAGTAATAAAATAAATATTATAATTTAATACTTTATCGGCCTTAATAATAATATCGACCTTTTTAATTTTAAGATTTTTAAATATTTTAAGGTCCTTAGTCTTAAGGCTTTTAAGGGTAAAGATTATTTATTATAAAACCGAATTCTTATAATTCTCGTTCTTTTTTATACTAGTAGATAACTAAACTTTCTTTCCTTTATATTAACCCTTATAATTAACCGGTTTATTTTTAAAATTAATAGATTATACCTTAGATATAGTAATAATAATAATTATAATAAATTTAAAAACCTCCCCCGTAAAAACTTCTAAAAAACGCTCTACTACTATTAAAGTAATTATTTATAATTACCGCTAGAAACGCTTAACCTGACTAAAATCTATTCGCTAGGAATCGGGGCTACGGGAACTAGAGTTATAATAACTAAAATTATAAAATCGTAGGATATACCTATACTACCCGCCGAGACTATATAGTACTTTCGGTAATTAAGTATAGATATAGTCTATTTACTTTAATAAACTATATAATAATTTTAATAATAAGAATACGGATTACGGTATTTTCTTTAGATTTATTAATAATTATTTCGGCTCTCCCGAAACTCCGGTGATAAATTATTATAATTATTATATAAACGCCGATAAGAGTTATTATAATATTAAGGAGAGTATTATAAACGAAGAATAAAGCGTTAATAAAGACGTTAATATTAAGTTCGTTTTAATTATATATTATATTTCTATAGAGAAAATAGGTTAATATCCCGTTTATAAAAACTATAAATTTAATTTCCCGTCGAATAATCTTTTATATATATATTTAAAAGAAAGGAAATATATACGCTCGATTAATATCTAGAAAGTAATTAATCCTGCCTTTATAAAATTTAAAAATACCGAGTTAAATATTACTCCGAAGATTTTAGTCTTAAAGATTATAATAATATTAAAATTAATAACTCCTAAATCTTCCCCTTTATAAAAGAGTAGATTAATAATCGAATCTACTACTCCGCCTTCACTAATTAACGGGATAATATTTCGTATATAATATTATTTTACCGGCTAAATAAACTTTACCCTAGATATTATTCGAGAATTAAGATATTTTAATACTAGGTATCCGATAAATATAATCGATAAAGTATTTATTACGTAACGAATCCCCGGTATTTAGTTATAAACTTATAATAAAACTATTACCTTAAGAGGTATCGGCTCGAACTATTATTTAATTATAAAGTAAACTTTAATTATATTCTATATAAACGGAAAAACGAAGGATAATATAAAAGTAATAATTAAAATTATTAAAAAATTCTATATTATCGATAATCTTAAAGTTAATATATTTATCGGTATAAATATCTTAGGTTAGGAGAAGACTATTATCGACCTCTTTAATAATTAAAAAATTTTAAGTAGTTACGAAGATATTATAATCTTTATTTAATCTATAATTAGGGATAATATAAAGATTCGATATATTATATAATTAAAGCGCCGCTAAATAATTTTAATACGAATTATATTAACGGTAATAATCTTATTAAAAGAGAAATTATAATTACTAGACTAAGACTTCCTATTCGAATTATAAATAAAAGGAGTTTATATTTACTTTATGAACTTAATAATTAACTTTATTAATATTCGTAACGAGGGGAATACGCCTTTTATTATTCCTCGCCGTTAACGAATAAAATTAATTATAGAATATAAGGTAGAAGAAGTATACTTTATTAATTTAAATAACTATTCCCTTACGGCGAAAATTTACGAGGATAATATAATCGTATTATATTTTATTAATCTTTATAATCCGAGGTTAATCTTAAGGCCTAAGGTCGATTCTTTTATAAAAATAAAACTACCGAATAAAATCACGATTTATAATAACGACTTTAATATTACCGCGATTAAAGAGATTATAAAGTAATACCCTTATATTTAGGAAGATATAAAAGATATAATCGATTTACCCGAATTCGAGTAATTATCGATTTCGTTTATTATAAACTAATAATCGTTTAATACGAAATTTAATTATAAGGTTTATTTATTAAACCCCGATATAAAAGTTTTAATAGACGAGAAATTCGATAAAATATATTAATAAGAGAAAATATTATAATTTACCGAGCCTTCCTTATTCGTTTTCCTTATCTTCGTTATATAACGGACGGTATATAAAGGCCCCGAGAGAATACCGATACGGAAGGGTAGAGTCGTAGTCGATATTTATAATTTAAATAAAATTACTATCTTTAATAACTACCCTCTTCCGCTTTAGAACGATATTATTTCGTTAGTATAAGAATATACTTATATAAATATTATTAATTATAATAAATAATTCTATCTCTTCTTAGTTAAGAGAGATAATCGTTATAAGTTTACGATAGTTTTTTACCGTGGTTTAGAGTATTATAATATCGTAGTAATAAGATAAAAAGGGTTAGTTCCGTATATTTAATATAAAATAAATACTTTTCTTCGCCCGTATAAAGTATTCGCGAGATATTACGTCGATAATATCGTAATTTTCTTATAGTCCTATTCCGAGTATATCGAATATCTTATAATTATCTTCGCTTTATTTATAGGCCTTAAGATCTCGTTTAAATCTAAGAAATCCTTTTTAATTTATCCCTCTATTATACTTTTAGGCTAGAAAATAAATAGGTTAAATTTAACTATTATTAAAGAAAGAATTATAATAATTAAAGAATTTCGTTTCCTAAATATACTATAGGCTTTAGAAATATATATCGGAATAATAAATTAATTACGAAATAATATTAAATACTTCGCTTAAATTATTAAGTTATTTTAATACCGGAAAACCTAGCTTTTAAAGAGCTCGCCGTCGTAGGGCGGGAATATATAAAAGATTTATTCTAAAAAAGTTTATTTCGTGTTTATAAAAGAGGAATTAATTTCTTTTAAATTATTATAAAAGGTATTTACCTCTAAAACCTATTTATATTATCGGGATCTAGCTCGTTAATTATATATTAATATTAATATATTAAAGTCGTATAAAATTAACGCGATAGTATATTATATTTAAGGAGATCCTTAAAATAATAATTTCCCCCGTATTAATATATAATTAATTTTATTCCTATCTAAATTATTTAATCCTACGGAGTCGTGTTATTAGTCTACGGAATTAGAAATAATAGGCTTGATTTAGATATTAAAGAAAATCCTATACCTACTCGTATAAATCCCGATAAAGAAAGTTATTATATTTATTAATTACTCGATAACTACTAATATTACCCGATAAATAATATTATCGTCGTTTTTTTTTAATAAAATAAATCTACGGTTAATACGAGCTTCCTAATATACGTTATAATACGATCTCGATATTCGTTAGTATCTAGGAAAATAAAATATTATATTAAATATATTATCTCGCCTCCTCGGTAAAAAAGAATATCTTGATATTAAAAATCTCGGTATTTTAGACGACGTTTTCGTTTTTTACTTTACCTTAATTAAAATATCTTTTAAATATTATTTTAAATTATAAAAGGTGTATTTTAAAAATAAGAAATAATTAAGAGTAATAACTTTCTTTATATATAAAAAGGATAAACTTAAAAAAGAAGCCTTAAGGTCTACGGACGGAGTTAATATAATTAATATTAATATTCCTTTCCTTTTTAGAGATTTACTTATATAGTATAAAGACGACTATATTAATAAAGAATACCTATATATCCCGAAATTAATAAAATAAAATATTTTCGAACTCGCGTATAATAAGCGAAATTATATAGGATTTTATAAAACGTATAAGAATATCGCCGATAGTTATTATATACAGTATTTAACTCGAAAATTTAAATACTATATTTTATACTACCCTTAATATTAATTTAATTAAATAAAGAGATATATATTATATAATATTTTAAAACTAATCCTAATAGAGTTAAAGATTTATTATTATATTATTATCGATTTTATTATAGCGCTCCTTATATTTATAAATAAATATAATTATCTAATAATTATTACTTATAAATTCTCGAAAGTAATTACTATGGTTTTAGGGAAAGATACGTTCAGCGCCGAAAAATAAATAAACGCGCTACTTCTCGCCCTTACCGACTAGGGAATTTTAAAGACGATTATTTCTAATAAAAACTTTAAATTTCTTTTAAGTTTATAGAAAGTAATTTTTAAAATATTAAAAATTAAATTAATAGTCTCTATTACCTACTACCCTTAGTTTAATAATTAATCGGAACGGATAAATTAGACTATAAAAATAATATTACGATTTTATTTAGTATACTACCTTAATAATTTATAAAATAAATTCGTAATTATTTTATAATTTATTATAAATAATTCTTTAAGTTTAATAACGACGCTTTTATAAAACGAGATTATCTACGGTATAAAGTTTAATAATAGAATTTCGGTTTAAGATATAATAGGAAGAATAGATTTTACCGATATTAAGACCGTTAACTAGAAAGAAACCGTTAACGCGATTTCGTTCGCGGCGATTAATATTAAATTTCGATATAATAATAAATATATACCTTTAATAATATAAAAAGGGGATATAGTCTTTTTAAAATTATATAAAGATTATAGGATCCCGGGTTTAGAGAATTATAAACTTTCGAATTAAAGAACTGGCCCGTTCAAAATTCTAAAACGAATAAATAATTTAATTTATAAATTAGAGTTACCGCCGATAATAAATATCTACCCCGTTATTTCGGTCGCCGCCTTAGAACTTACTCCGTTAGGAGGGGATTTATATAATTATTCTTAAAAGATCGGGTAGGTTACTATTCTCGATAATAATAATAAAGATATAAATAATTACTTTAAAATAAAACGTATCTTAAATAGAAGGATAAATAAACTTTTAAGATAAGGAAAGAGGTTAATAATATAATATTTAATTAAGTAAAAGGGCTAGGGACTTTATTAGAATATATAATATAATAACTAAGATTTTAAAAATATAAAGGGCGTAATTAGCGACTATAATATAAAATCGTTATAAACTACGTAAATAGTTCGAGGGACGATATTACTTTATTTATTTATTAATCTTTATTTTATTTTCGCTTTATTACGCGACGATAACTTTATTATTTAATAATAACGAATTTCTTAATAACCCCGCTACGTTAATACGGTATTTCTAATTTATTTAAATAATAATAAATCGTTTTTTTCTCGCTCGATACGATTAATAAATACTACCGCTATTATATTATTTAGCTATAGTATCTTATATATTAAATAATATTAATATATCTTTCCTTTTTTAATTTTAAAATTAATTATTTATTTATATTACTCGCCCTTATCGAATATAATACGATATCTTCGTTTTAATAAATTTTTAATTATAATATAATTAAATTATATTTGGGAAAGACTATAAAGAAACTAGCCCTAAAGATTAATAAAATAAAAGTAAAGAAAGTAACGAAAATAACTAAAACTAAACTAATTAAAGTAGCGAATAATAATAAGGATAAAAAGTCTAGCGCTTCTACTTCTAAATAAAGCGATAAAGTAAATAACGAATAAATTATTAAAAACGAAGTCGACGATAAAGTCGATAGTGAAAAAATTAAAGATTTACCGTATAATAAGCCCGTATATAATATAACGGAGGATAAAGATATTTAGTTATTAACGGGTAGATATCTTTCTTTATTATAAACCGGGCTAGTTATTTAATATAATAAAAAAAATTTAAATACGCGATTTAAGAATTAATTAAAGGTATTTAATTTAAGAAGTAGTTTATAACTTAAATAAATAAATAACGGGTAACTAGTTATAATACGATTAATAAGGGATAATCGTATAAAATACGCGATTATTTTTAATTACACTTAATTATACGGGGATAAAAAGAACTTATCGTAGAAACTAAATTAATTAATTTTAATAAAAGGGGGGAAATATAACCGATATATCTTCGTAGAAAAATATAATTATTTTTTAGCGGACGAGATAACGAGTAAAGGAGCTTTCGATACCGTTAAAGAAACTAAATAAAAAGGGCCTAAAAATAACGAAGTTTACGACTTCGAAGAAGTCTTTAATATAAAAGAAATCGATATTTAAAAAACCTAATAAAGATAACGAGAGCGACGAGAGCGAGTCCGAAACGGAAAAAAAAAAATTAATTTTAAAGAAATCTTTAAAGGAATTAATAACGAAATTATTCCTACCGAAAAAATTAATTTTAAAGATAACCTCCCTCGTAAAATCGATTAATAATAATGATTTTTAATTAACTAATATTAAATTACCTAGTATCGAGGCGTAGGAACGTTAGAAGAAGTATATTAAAACTACGTAAATATCTAATAACCTAATTATATAACTAAAAGAGTTAAATAAAATTAAGGAAATATTTAAAATAAAAATCGCCGCCGAAGTTAAAGCCGTAAATTCTTTAAAGCGGAAAATTACGGTTACTTTATCTACGCCCTTAAAGAAGTAGATAAATAAGAAAATTATAATATTTACGGCTATAGGATAATAGGTCGAAATCGGTAAAGAAAATTTCTTAATTATATTTTAAATTACGTTTTAGACTTCGACTTTTCTTATAACTAATATTTTTAAATAAATTATTTCTTTTTCTATCGTATTTAAAAGCTTTAAATAAAAAAGAGTAAAATATATAACGGAGAAGATTAAATAAGATAAAATCTTAATTAATTTAAATATAAAAAAAGCCCCTTTAATGTAGATAATAATAAATATTTCTATAATAATAAGTAAATCTAAATCGCTTATACTAACGATCGCACCGCCTTTAATAAAAGATGATTCTACGTTATCGTAAATTAATAAGAACTAGATTACGGAGTTAATATATTATTAATCGGGAAGTATTACTCCTTACCTAAATATTTAATTTACTACGGATATCGAAGAATTATTTTTTACGATAAATAATACGTACTATACTAGCTCTATTATAAATGAAAAGGGTATAATAAAATAAGTTTTCTTACTTAAAACTACGGGAGCGAATATAACTAGTTTAAAAATAAAATACTCGAAGAAAATAAAACTTAATAAATAAACTAAACTATTAAAAATAAAAAGAGAGATTAAAGATATTTTTATATTATTAGAGGATTTAAACGATAATATTAAAAAGGAATTCTTAATCGAGATCGCTAAAGAAGTATTCGTTAAATCCGAAAATTATATAAACGCGTTAGTAACTAGAAATAACCTCCTAGAAAATAATAATATTATTTTATATAACTACGTAGATTTCTTAAAAAGCCTTATTATTAAAATTAATAATAAAATAGTCCGCGTTTTATTAATCCTAAAAGTCTTTTATATTATTTTTATTTAATACTATACCCGCCTCTTAAATTAATATAGGGTCGATTATTTACTACGGGGTTTTTTTAATTCTATAAAAATCGAAATACTTAAAGATTAATTAACTAGAAATAAATAGGTAAAATTAATCTAAAGAATTAAAAATATTAACGATATTAAAGACTTCGCTAATAATCTTTTAATTAATATTAATATAAATATAAACTCGTTAATTAAGAGATATCCGGCTTTAGAACGAGTATATAATCGAGAGAAATTTAAATAATAGATTATTACCGATATTATACTAGGCGGTAAATTTATTAAAGAAAATAATAAATTATATAATTAATTCGGTATAACTGCGTAGACTACTTTATATTATAATGATCGCGCCGTTATCGAAGCTATTATTAATAATAAAGTTATATAAACTACTATAACTACTATCGGTTATAACGAATATCTTATTACCGACGTTTTAATTACCGATAACTAGGAACCCTAACTAGGTACTATAATAAATATATTAAAGATTACGGATATTTCTTTATTTAGTATTTATAATTTAATAATTAATCTCCGTCTCGATAATATTAAATAAAAACGTCGTCGTCTTCCTATTAATACGATATATTTATAGTAGTTCTAAATCGAGGTAATAAAGAATAAATTATATTAATAATTATAATATTTATTCTTATTTATACTTTTAATTCGAGGCCTCGAGGACGTAAAATCTTTATTTATAAAAATAATTATTATAATTATTAGTACTTTAATATAAGAGTTAGTACCTTAATATAAAATAATAACTTATTCGTACCGCTAGATAAAAAAAAAATATATAATATACTAAGACTAAATCTTGACTATTATTTTATTTCGTTAATACTATAATTCTTACGTATCTTATTTCGTTAATATTATATTCTTATTAGTTACCGCCGATAATAAACGTCTACCCCGTTATTTCGGTCGCCGCCTTAGAACTTACTCCGTTAGGAGGGGATTTATATAGCCGTCTTTAAAAAGTCGGGTAAATTATTATTCTCGATAATAATAATAAAGGTATAAATAATTACTTTAAAATAAAATATATTTTAGATAAAAGAATAAAGAAGTTTTTAAAATAAGAAAAGAGATTAATAATATAATATTTAATTAAATAAAAGGGCTAGGGGCCTTATTAGAATATATAATATAATAATTAGAATCTTAAAAACGTAAAGGGCGTAATTAACGACTATAATATAAAATCGTTATAAACTATATAAGTAGTTCGAGGGACGATATTATTTTATTTATTTATTAATCTTTATTTTATTTTCGCTTTATTACGCGACGATAATTTTATTATTTAATAATAACGAATTTCTTAATAACCCCGCCACGTTAATACGGTATTTCTAATTTATTTAAATAATAATAAATCGTTTTTTTCTCGCTCGATATAATTAATAAATACTACCGTTATTATATTATTTAACTATAGTATCTTATATATTAAATAATATTAATATATCTTTCCTCTTTTAATCCTAAAATTAATTATTTATTTATATTACTCGTCTTTATCGAATATAATACGATATCTTCGTTCTAATAAGTTTTTAATTATAATATAATGAAATTATATTTAGGAAAGGCTACGAAAAAACTAGTTTTAAAAATTAATAAAATAAAGATAAAGAAGGTAACGAAAATAATTAAAACTAAATTAATTAAAGTAACGAATAATAATAAAAATAAAAAGTCTAATACTTCTATTTCTAAATAAAGTAATAAAGTAAATAATAAATAAATTATTAAAGACGAAGTTAATAATAAAGTCGATAACGAAGAAATTAAAGATTTACCGTATAATAAGCCCGTATATAATATAACGGAAAATAAAGATACCTAGTTATTAACGGGTAGATATCTTTCTTTATTATAGGCCGGGCTAGTTATTTAATATAATAAGATTTCTTTAAATACGTAATTTAAGAACTAGTTAAAAATATTTAATTTAAGAAATAATTTATAATCTAAATAGATAAATAACGGGTAACTAGTTATAATACGATTAATAAGGAATAATCGTATAAAATACGCGATTATTTTTAATTACGTTTAATTATACGGGGATAAAGGGAACTTATTATAAAAACTAGATTAATTAATTTTAATAAAAAAGGGGAAATATAACCGATATATCTTCGTAGAAAGATTTAATTATCTTTCGACGAACGAGATAACGAGAGTAAAAGAATTTTTAATATTATCGAAGAAACTAAATAAAAAGGGCCTAAAAGTAACGAAGTTTACGATTTCGAAAAAATCTTTAATATAAAAGAAATCGATATTTAAAAAATTTAATAAAGATAATAAAAACGACGAGAGCGAGTCCGAAATAGAAAAAAAAAATTAATTTTAAAGAAATCTTTAAAGGAATTAATAACGAAATTATTTTTACCGAAGAAATCGATTTTAAAAATAACCTCCCTCGTAAAATCGATTAATAATAATAATTCTTAACTAACTAATATTAAATTACTTAATATTAAGGCGTAGGAACGTTAGAAGAAGTATATTAAAATTATATAAATATCCGGCGACCTAATTATATAACTAGAAGAGTTAAATAAAATTAGGGAAATATTTAAAATAAAAGTCGTTACCGAAATTAAAACCGTAAATTCTTTAAAATAAAAAATTACGGTTACCTTATCTACGCCCTCGAAGAAACGAATAAATAAGAAAATTACGGTACCTATAATTATAAGATAATAAATTAAAATCGGTAAAGAAGATTTTTTAATTATACTTTAAATTATATTTTAAACTTCGATTTTCTTTATAACTAATATTTTTAAATAAATTATTTCTTTTTTTATTATATTTAAAAGCTTTAAATAAAAGAGAGTAAAATATATAACGAAGAAAATTAAACGGGATAAAATCTTAATTAATTTAAATATAAAAAAAGCCCCTTTAACGTAGATAATAGTAAATATTTTTATAATAACGAGTAAATCTAAGCCACTTATATTAATAATCGTACTACTTTTAATAAAAGATAATTTTATATTATCGTAAATTAATAGGAACTAGATTACGGAGTTAGTATATTATTAATTAAGAAGTATTACTCCTTATTTAAATATTTAATTTATTATAAATATCGAAGAACTACTTTTTATAATAAATAATATATATTATATTAACCTTATTATAAATAAAAAAAGTATAATAAGATAAGTTTTCTTATTTAAAACTACGGGAGCGAATATAACTAGTTTAAAAATAAAGCGCTTAAAGAAAATAAAACCTAATAAATAAATTAAACCGTTAAAAATAGAAGGGGAGATTAAGGATATTTTTATATTATCGGAGAATTTAAATAATAATACTAAAAAGGAATTCTTAGTCGAGATCGTTAAAGAGGTATTTATTAAATCCGAAAACCGTATAAACGCGTTAGTAGCTAGAAATAACCTCCTAAAAAATAATAATATTATTTTACGTAATTATATAGATTTCTTAAAAAACCTTATTATTAAAGTTAATAATAAAATAATCCGTATTTTATTAATCTTAGAAATCTTTTATATTATTTTTATTTAATATTATACCCGCCTTTTAGGTTAATATAGGGTCGATTATTTACTACGGGGTTTTTTCGATTCCGTAGAAATTAAAATACCTAAAGATTAATTAATTAGAAATAAATAAATAAAATTAATTTAAAGAGTTAAAAGTATTAACGGTATTAAAGATTTCGTTAATAATCTTTTAATTAATATTAACGTAAATATAAACTCGTTAATTAAGAGATATCTAGTTTTAGAATAAATATATAATCGAGAGAAATTTAAATAATAGATTATTACCGATATTATACTAGGCGGTAAACTTATTAAAGAGAGCGATAAACTATATAACTAATTCGGTATAACCGCGTAGACTACTTTATATTATAACGATCGCGCCGTTATTAAAGTTATTACTAATAATAAGGCTACGTAAACTATTATAATTATTATCAGTTATAACGAATACTTTATTACCGATATTTTAGTTACCGATAATTAAAAACCTTAACTAGGTACTACGGTAAATATATTAAAAATTACGAATATTTCTTTATTTAATATTTATAACCTAACGGCTAATCTCCGTCTCGACGATATTAAATAAAAACGTCGTCGTCTTCTTATTAATACGATATATTTATAGTAGTTCTAAGTCGAGGTAATAAAGAATAGATTATATTAACGATTATAATATTTATTTTTATTTATATTTTTAATTCGAGGCCTCGAGGACGTAAGGTCTTTATTTATAAAAGTAATTATTATAATTACTAATACCTTAATATAAAAGCTAGTACCTTAGTATAAAATAATAACTTATTCGTACCGCTAGATAGAAGAAAAATATATAATATATTAAGACTGAATCTTAACTACTATTTTATTTCGTTAATATTGTAATTTTTACGTGTTTTATTTCGTTAATACTATATTTTTACTAGTAACCCTTCTAAATTATAGAGTTATCCCGTAACCGTAGGGTTCCTCGGAAAGACCCTTCCTATTATATAAAAGCGGCCGATTATATTATTAATTAAATTTACGCACCCTCTTTGAAAAAGAAAAAGACTACTATTTTTAAAAAGAGTAATAAAGCTCTTAAGCGAGCTCCTATTATTATTATTTTATTAAAAGTTTAGTAAAACGCGACCCTAGAAAGTTTACCTACCCTAATTTAATAAAACCCGGTATTAATACTACCACTAGTATATTTTATTATTTTATAGAGTATTTTATAGAAAAAAAAAGAGATTTAATTAAGAATATTTATATCGAATAAATTTAATTTCTATACTTTTAATACTACTATTATTAAAAAGGTCGAGGTAAAGATATAGAAAAAAAAGTACTATATTATTCTAATTAATATTATAATAATAATAAATTATTCTAGATAAATAAAGAAAAGAAGAAAGAAGTAACGGTTAAAATTAATTATATATACGATAATAAAGTTAAATTTTTTATTAAATCGTCGGCTAGTTTTTCTAAAAACGATAAAACTATTAAAAAGTATAACTATAACTATAGTATAAATAAAGATATATATAATAGCGACGCCTCTAGCGCTTTCTTTTTATTTTTTTTATTAGTTATAAATACCGACTCTTAGGTTAAAATAAAGAAGAGTAGTAAAACGAAGAATAAAAAAATATATAAAATAAGAAATAATATTACTGTTAAATAAAAGAGGAAGGCTTTAGAACGTAAAGCTATAAAGAAGTAGTATAAATATTATAATTATAATTTAAGAAAATAGTAGCGCTACGATACCCCGGCCTATTAAAATAAATATTATTATTACTAGTAACCTTTCGAACCGGATAATATTACTAGGAAATATTTTAAATTTATATAATAAGATATTAATATATAGAATATCGCCCTAGTTAAATATAAATTAGGGGTATTTATAAAGAAGTTATTAAATAAATTATAAACTAGGTTTATTAAATATTATAATATAATATATAAAGCGAAGAAGAGGGAGGTAAAGAATAAAACGAAGAAGAAAAAACTTAAAATATAAAGTATAATTATTTTACCGTCGTTAATTATAGTTATATCGTAACTAGTTAAATTTATAGTAATAAAAATATATAAAGTCTTACCGTCGTTAATAGTTTAACTTTATTAATCTTTTTTATAGTAATAATACTAGCCGTTTATAGGGTAATAGTAGTATTTATTATACTAGCCGATATACTATTCGAATAAGTAGGTATTTTCTATACTTTAATCTTAACTTATTTAATAATATTTTTCCTAACTAGGATTATTATAACCGGTTTAATTTCCTTCTTTTAATATAGTTCTAAAAAGTCTAAAAAAGATATTATCTCGCCCGTTAATAGTAGATCGATCGATTCAAAATAAGGTTTAAATAAGTAGCCTAGTATAAATTTATAACAATTCGAGTAAATTTAGGAAAGTATATTTCGACTAGTAACTCTTAAGAAATCCTAGGGAATAAAACGTTATTAGGGTAATATATAAAAAAGTAGAGTATAAATTATATTATTTAAAAGATATCTATAACTTTAAGAAATAAGATTAATTAGAATTAAAAGTATTATTAAAACTAGGACGTAGATTTAGTAAAAAGATTAAAGAGTTTTTTATTTAAGAGCGCGTCATAGTTATTTAAAACGATTATTCTAGATTAAATACCCTTATTAAAGTTATTAAAAAACTAACTAGTTATATTAAAGACGAAACAAGGGCGTAGATATATAGATTAAATATAGATTAAATAGTTTAGACGGTTAAATAGAGTTTTAATACTATTTATAAGACTCTATAAATAATTTAATTTTATATCTAAGACTCTACGGGTATACCCGAGCCCCGTAAATTAAATCTATAACTCTTTACTTACCTATTAATAACGTATTAAAAAAATACTAAATAGTACGATTTATCGAGCTCTTTTAGGGTTATTTAATAATATAATAATATTTAGAAACGATACTCTTTCGATATAGTTACGTTAAGATATATAAATATCGGGATTATTACGGAATATTAGAAACCCGAGCCCCGATACCCCGAGTTATTTATTTAATATATCTGAATTATAGTATCGTTTTTATACCTCCTTATTATACTCCTCTATATATATACTAGTATACGAAAAATGACCTTTAATATATTTCCTATTATTATAAATAATTACCGTATACTCTAGGAACGCCGTAAAGTTTATATATTTAATTAATTCGAAGTACCGCTTTAGCTAGGCCTTTAATACCGAAAAAAATTCCTTAATCGGATTATAATCTAGCGAATACAGAGAGAGGTATAAAAGTATAATATTATAATTATTATATAGTTATTTAATACCGGCTAAATAGTAGGTAGAATAGTTATTTATAATAATAATAAATCTAGGGCCTAAAAATAGAGTATACTAGAGTAAAACTTTATTCGTTAAAAACTATTCGAATCGCGCCCTAGTTATACTTCTTTAATAATTATAATAAACTAGAATTCTCGATAACGTATATACTAAGAGTATATTATATCGCTTCGAGCGTTTAAGTAGTTTATATACCGATAATTTAATACTATAGGCCGCCTACCCTCTTTTATAATATATAGTATATTTATTTATAGTACTTTTATTTAGAAAGATAAGTATATTATAAGTAAAATAAAAGATTATAAATATATAATCGTCTTTATAAATCTATAAATACTCTATAACTAGGCGGCGGAGGTTTTTTCTATTAATCTTTATAAATTTAAGAGTTTTCGATATCGTAGTTAAGGAAATATATATATCTAGCTCGTTAAACTAGAAATACTATATTTTATCTATTTATAATTAAGATTTAGATTTTACGAAACTTCTTAATAGGTTTTATATTATTTAAATTGTCTTAAAAGGGCGCCCCTTTTTATATATATAAAAAATAATATAATAGCCGAAAGTCGCGATATTCGACTGGATTTAATATATAGCCCTTACGTTAGTACTCTTTATATTAACAATAATATTAGGATTTAAGCCGTATACTAAATACTATTAAATATAGTCTTTTTAATTATTGGATAAAAGAGGGTATCTAGTTACCCGTAACGCGTTAATAAGAGCGTTAATAAGGCGGGAAAATATATATCTATAATATAATAACTGTATAGCTTCAGTTTTTCCCGATTAGGCTACTATTTAAGAGGGTAGTAAGGTTTATAGAGGTGGTAGGAGAATAGATAGTTCGCGTATATAATTTACTATGGGCGGGGCATCGGAACTCGGGAAAATTTCAATTTTGGCTTATCATTAGTTAAATAGGGGTAATGCCAACAACAGCAAAGTTTTGCGGGGTAGTTGGTAGTGCTTACGAAATTTTGTGCGAATGACTGCTGCCTCGCGAGCCTGACATTAGCATGCTACCAATAAGGTATTCCGATGCTTCGGTATTGCAGCGAGAGCCTTATCTATGACTCAGAGACTCAGTGACTCAGTCCTGCCGCCTACACTCGTTGCAGCCTTTCGGAATAAAGACGCAAAGTTTCCCCTTTGAGTCTTCCTGATTTGGCGTGTCTGTTTTATGTATATAAGGAGGCTTCATGTCCTCCATATCTTCATTCTCTTCCAGAAATCCAAAGCAATTGAACAGTCACAAGCACTTTGCCAAACCTAAGAATCTTTCACCGCCTTCAGCATTTTCCACACGCCATACTACCTTCACCACTCCCCGTCTAAACAACACCAACCCTCACAATGCCTAACGGATTCCCAGCCTTCCGCCACGACCCCACCACCGCTCCCCGCTACATCATCAGGTCGAGCCCCTCCTCTTCAGATTCGCAGCCACGCTACCAGGACTCTGCAAGTAAACCTGCGGAGAGCACTAAGCTCTCGAAGTACCAATATCCCACCGAAAGAGGTATGCATCAACCCTCATCCTTAGCGTCCAAACATTATGACATATGAGACTGACATCTTTATAGATCCAAAGCCGAAGAAGCAATCGCATCCCAAGCCGAAAGGAGAGTTCGAGAAGCTGTGATGCGAGACGAAGCCGACTGCGACTCAATGACGATACCAGGTGTTTATTGGGACGTTTTTTTTGGTAATTGAAATTGGAAAAGCTTTGGAGGCTTGACGGGTTTTCTTACTTTAAGAAGCTAGAGAGTTTGAGTAGTCATGATGCCAGAGATCGAACATGATCTCGCAAAATCGTGAAGGAACTCGGAGAAAGGACGTATATCAAGCACCTGGATGCTTATTACTCAAAGTTGTTGGAATCAGAATTACCTCGATCCGTTTGAGAGGCAAAGACTGTGAAAATTTAAACAAAACTTCAAACTTGGAATCTTGACCTCTTGACTGGAAAAAGGCTTCCCCAATTGCAGTCATAAAACCGTTTCGGGAGTATTGACTGCATATGTGCCTCGTCTGATCTCACCTTGCTGTTTGATATTCTGTTTCGCTTTTCGTGGCCCGTCTTCTGGCCCTCCCGGTAATGTTCGAATGATTTTCAGCAATCTGCTTATGACAAGAGGACATCGCCGAATGCATGTCCAAGTGTGCAGTTGCTCTCTCACATTACAATCTTTGCGCAGAATGCCAACACTTTCTTACCAAGGCACCGATTACCGTATCGCTTCACAACGCACTGGTAACGTGCACTTCAAATATCCCTTATCCAGCATCATGGTACTAATAAAGGTCGAAACAGATGGTGGAGGCATTAGCAGTTGGACTGATTTTATTTCAGGCCAGGCTTGGTGTCACAATAAGTGGCAGAATGGATGCCAGTGCAATCGACTCAAGCGCCGCATTGAGCAGCAAACTAGTAAATTCGCACCCATCTTAGAACTCAAGTTTCATGGCGAAATTAAGGGTTTGAACACTAAACCTGACGCCAATCCACTTCGGAGATACTATCACTAGTCAAGTCTAGCGCCCGGACCTCGTTCTTGGCAAAACATTGGCGCGTGCCCGAGGTCCTATCTCAATTTTCTTTATGCTCAATCTACAGATCAAGCCTGAAAGAGCTGTCGGAGCTTATATGAATCTACACGGAGTATTCCTCACAAGCTTAGTGCGCAAGAAACTAGAGAGGTTCTAAGTGCTGCTCTTCGCCGCAGGACGAATTCCAAGAAAAGAAGGCCCAACAAACTAAAGTGCTTACGGAGTAGTAGTTTACGAGTAGTCTATTTTCCAGTCTCACGCTACAACTTCTACGCGCCCAGAGCTCCTCAAAAAAACGTTTTCGCGAAACTTTGAACCAGTAAATGGAAAGCAATAGTTGGTTTTGGGCCGGATTTGTGCCTAGGTCTGCCTGATACCTATTTCGGTGTCTTTTATCCTCGAGCGAAAGTCTTGCAGCTAAATTTTAGACTATATTTAAACGTCCGCTTATCTCCGTTTACTAGTATTATTCTATAGTAGTAATAAATAAAGACGCGAGAGTAAATAATCTAGTTAAATTTAAACGAAAATAAATAAAACTAAAGTTTAATATTATAACCGCGTATTCTTAATTTCTTTAATATACTTTATTATTATTAACTCCCTCTCTCTTTATTAATATTATTATTATTTATATTACCGTCGTTATAACCTTTATTAAATTTAATAAAATTATTATTATTTATATTACCGTCGTTATAACCTTTATTAAATTTAATAAAATTATTATTATTTATATCGTTATCGCCCTCGCCGCCCTCGCCGCCTTTAACGGAAACTATTAAAGAGGAGGATTATATATAAAAATAAAATATTTATAATAATCTCTTAATTAAATAAGAGTAGGCGGAGGGTAAAAATTATATATAATCTCTATTAATTAAAGATTACGTTAATTAGTTATTTTAATATAAGAATACCGATAGTAATAAATATTAAGATATTAAAGATAACGATAATATAACCTAATAAAAAAGTAAAGAGCGGGGATTATAATAAAAATAAAAAACAGAGATTATAATAAAGATAAATTAATAATAAAATAAATAATAAAGGCGTTAGGCCTAAGATTAAGCGGTAGTTATATATAAATAATAACGAAAATAATATTTTAAAGACCTTATTTTATTTTATTTTTAATTTCTAATTAAACTTTTACCTTATAGCGACGCGTAAATTTAATAATAACGCGTATACTCTATAGTAACGTATCTCCGGTATAGGCGATATATACTAATTTCGGGAGATGCCTAGCCTAGAAGCATACAGTAGCTTCCTAACAGGCCCCCCCTGTTTCGCTCGAGGATAAAAACGACCTCTTATGCGAGCCGAAGGAGGTTGGGTACTGAAAATATATTCAAGCAGACAGTGCTAAGTTGGCCACCAGAGTAATCGATCGCCGCTCAATGCGCAGCCTTGTCACTCTTTCTATACCTTGTTCTAAATCATCGAATAGGTAAGGTGCAAACAACGAACTGAAAAGGCGGAGCTTTTGTCAGGCGGGGGCCAGAAGGACATGGCAAAAGCTAGGCGTAGAGTCATCGGAAGGATTTTTTTTAGCAAGAGAGCCTCTTCCAGTAGGCCTCGCTAGATGATATTCCGTACTTTGCACCTACACAAAGATCCTTGAACACGTGTGAGGAACGATGGGTGCAAATTCGGCATCGAAATATATTAGCCTTGCCGAATAATGCCAAGACTGCATCGCAGGTGCAAGAGATTTCGGAGGCTCTGCAGCATAGTCCCATGTCGCGAGTACACACGCCTTGAAACAACGAATTGACGCAGTCTTTCTCAGCTCTGATCCTCGGAGTGGTATCGCGCAACAAGACCATTGGACTTCAAGTTCCTAGTACGGTGTGATTGTTTCCCGCTGCGTCTTTCTAGTAAGGCGAGATGCCACCAATTGGAGCAGAAAATTTTGGGGTACGATAGAGAGAGCAATGCCACAGGACCCTAGAGGATGCGGTCTGCGGGGAAATCTGGCGAGTAGTAGGAAGGCATTGGCTACCAAGAAGGCCATCTATGCTGCACCGCTACCAATCTTCCTCCGAACCCCAATTACTAAGATTTATGGTACAGATTACATCGATGGGACTGCAGTCACATGTTTTGTACGAGTTTCAAGGAAATAGATCAACATCGACCAGCATGTCTAAAGCTCGTTGGATGGTGTTTACCTGGGGGATCCAGTACAGAGGTTCGAGATGGTAGCACAATCGTCACCAAAAAAGGAATTATCTTCATTATCGAAGCTCATTATCATATGCAGCACATTCAACTCTATCATGAGGCGCCAACGTCATCTTCCTCCAACGTGCTATGGGCCCACCGCACACTGGCGGGACTTGTGATGCTCCGAGACCAACTTTCCAGCCAGTTCATATGCGTGGAATTTGAGGCTTGAGTGTGCTGCGCGCATCCACATCAGGTGGCGGGCTGAAGAGAGGCTTGCGCTCGCAGCGATATGCTTGTCCGCCTGGCTCAATTCGGTAGCTGGGAGCTTAGTCAAGGTCGCTTGAGATGATCCACGTATCAGCAGGCGGCTCGATGTTCTCTGGTTATGATCATGTCTGAGGTAGTAATGGTATCAAGGTCGTGATCGTCATGGTCAAATAAAATCATCATCTTCCTCCTCCTTCATCACCACCCATGATCCAGCAGCTTCTCCACATCGTCGTCGAATGAGACTGAGGCAATCGCCTCCTCCTTGGCGGATTTAGTCGCGTCAGTACCAATGCTGTCGAACAAGGCGTCTATACTTTGGCAATGGGCGAGGAAGACGTTGCCGGCGACCTCGGTTGTCTTGACGCGATCTGAAGAGTGCATTGGCTTGGAGTCGATGGGTTCAAAGATGCCAAAGAACGCGGCGGCGGCCATGCCCATCATGCAAAATCTGCAGTCTGAATCAGAAAGATGTTGAATCCAGCAGGGAAGGCGGCGACTTACTCAAACATCGGCATAATGTTGGTTGCGGGGTAGCAAACCGTGAAGTTGATTTTTATTGTGCGCGATGATGTGTGCGGATTTTATCGAGTAAGTGTGAGAGTGGCTCTGCCAGTCGGTGAATACAGAAAAATGGAGTTGCGAAAGTGCGGTGGGATAATATATGATACCTGATAGTTTGACTCGGACGACGTCGTGGTGACCCTGTAGTCAGCCGTGTCGTACTCGCCCACAAATACGCGTTCACAAAAATCAACATTCTCAGCCGTTCCGTCAGATACCAACAGAGCTAAAACTTCAGTCAAAAATATCGCAAACCAACGCTGAATACGCTATTTGAAACAATAGATGGCACGCCTTTTGGTATAACCTGGACTCCAAGCCACCTTGTAGGCCCTTCTGCCTGTGATTGATGAAGGACAACAATGCTCTGCCACGATAGTCTTGGCAAAAGGAGGATGCTTAAGGTAACAATGCTGTGCTGTCGATTTGAGCCGAGGTAGTGGGCGCCTAATGCTGACACGTTGGTTGTGGCAGTGTTGCGAGCGACAGACCGTTGCGCAGTCGCAGAACCAAGAAACTCAGCTCTTCGAATCTTTCCCTTCTCTTTTGTTTGTAATTAATATTGAAGTTTTGACTGGGAGTTCTGGTGGAGGCTTGCGCATTGTTCTGCAGAGGAGAGAACCCTGGAGAGAACCCGTGCGATCGCCCCACCTTTTTCGTGCTAAAGAACTTTCGAGCGCGAACTGCCCTACCTTACCCATCGCTCGTGAGTACTCCCGCCCAGCTTCCTCATGAGGTGAATTTTCAGCAATCATTCTACGGCTTTGAAATTTCGATTTCATGGCGCCGTATGCTCTTCGAGCCTCGTTACCACAATGTCTTTCATCAATCTTGTTAGCGACTAGAGTACGATAGTGCTCTACTGGTAGAGTATTTGAACCTTACCCTAGCATTGATAGAGATACATGCAGGCAATTGCCTTCCCATGCAATTATCTGATCTATTTCTCTTGGCTCCCACTGGCCAGTATCTCCATACCTAATTTAGGACGCTAAGATTTTGGCTACTTCATCGGTTCGGAAACCCTTGACTCGAATGTGATCGCTGTACTTTATTTCGTAATCTAGAGGTGCCTTTTTCGGTATAACTTGGTAGCCAGCTGCATGACTGCGGTAGTAACGGAAGGAGTCCATCACATTTACCGTCCCTTAATCTGGAAACCTACAATCATTTCCAAGTTAGTCCTATTGTTATGGAGCTGACTATCGTGCATTCTTGAAGAGTCGAAAAGGACGTGGAAGCAGAGACATAAGTTTGCTTACTAGGAAGGAATGCGTGTATGCTTCCCGTCGGACTGTGCCATGAAAAGAAACTCAAGAGTCGGGTCTCTTTGTACGAACCATTTGCCAACATCAATATAGGTGCGCCAAAAGGGCTGATTATAATCGACCGTTTTCAATTCCGCTATATGTTTCTGGGTCTAGGGCGTCATCAAAGCCAGAAGACCGTAAATACCATCTACAGGCAAGCTACACCTTTGATTACGTGCATGACTTATTACAAATGCCAATGAAGGGAGTCCGCGGCGAGACCTATAATATTCGAGAAGCTGCACGAGGTAGCCACCGTCTTTCGCAGTTCTGTTTTCGCCCAATGTCTGCCGAGATCGAACCGGATGTCCCGCTCGTGCATCGTAGATTGCTTGAGCGAACATTGTAAGTACGTCCTGATTGATTGACGAATTACTATATACAACGAATGAATGGTGTGCGACCGCGGCCTCGTGGAGGATCCAAAGCCGATTGAAAATGGTCGCTCCATTATATTCCGAATAGCTCGACATACGAGATCGTTCTCGAGTGGTAGCTCGTTCTTTGACAAACTCAAGGCATTTGAGGGTTCGCTATATATGTCGAAGCCCAGTAGCTTTTGACTGATATCAGGCAAAGACTTCATTGCCAATTCACTGTGATCTTCATGTTCGCCTAGCTAGATGATCACTCTGTGGGCTTTGAGATATGTGGCTCCCCTATGGGGTATTTGTCTCTTTTTTCGGCATCATTCTTCTGATCGATACACATAGCATCAACCTATACCCTGCGGTCTGCAGGTAGGCCTCGGTACAAGTGAAGATGCCTTAGAATACTGGGTTCAGAAGGCGAGATGGTCCAGTGGTGGCCATTGCAAGTGACCGCGACATCGCCATGTTTGGAACCCACGCGTAGGAATTGGCATCGTATTCAGGTGCCCTGTCCAGAGCGAAGTCTTCGAGCTTGCAATTGATGTTGTCCTCGACATCGATTATACTGAGGAGGCAAAATTGACCTTTTTCGAGAGGCGAGTACTTGAAGAGCATACTGAACGATCTAAGTTGAGAGCAAGCCCCGAACTTATTGTTCATGGATCGATGGTGGGGTAGCCTGCAGTTGCCTGGCGGGAGCATTGAGTCTTGGGCTCTTGGACTCTATTACTTGCACTCTTTGTACAGCAGTAAGGCCAAGGTATAGCAGGCCTCAGCAGATTTTGTCAAGTGGTCTGCGAACCTGGATAGTATATACCATAATTTTAGATAGTGTACGCCCTGGCTTCATATTCTTAGCTTCCAGCAGGGGTCGGAGTAATCATCGGCTGTTCTAGCATTGCGTTGTTCATTGGGGTTATAGAAATCAATAGAATTGATCGAGAACGAAGCCTTATCATTGTACTTTCGGAGTCCAGTCACGGCGCGCATAAAGTGTCAACAATTGAGGAACTGATATTACAGTATGCAAACGAATGTATGTTAAATGGGTTCATAGGGAATTGAAGCCTGCGGTCTTTGGGAAAAACATGCGCTAATTATATTAGTGCTAACAAGGTCACGTGATAATTTCCTCATCCGCAACAGCTGGCTTCCCATCCTCTCGGCTATTGTGGGCGACAGGGTCTGCTACATGATACTGGAATATTGTAAGTGTCTAATACGTATTAGGATCCTTAGGGTCCTTCCAGCGGGGAACATTTTCCGAACCAATTTAGAGTCAAAGGTCTTATATAGACACCTTCTAGCCGTGTCTACGAGAGAGCAAGCTTAAATCCAACACTATATCTCAGCCACCCCATCAAAACACACTCTGTTTCTCTCAAGTTCAACAAGCCGACTGGCCCGAAGGCTCTCGAATTGCCAGAGATCGTTGCAAACATTGTAAACGTAATTGACGATACGAAAACCCTGGCATCGTGCGCCCAAGTCAACAGATTGTGGGCTGAAGAAGCCATACCTTGCCACTGGCGTGCTGATCCGCCCATCAGTGCTCTACTTGCTCTTGCTCTTGATCTTCCAGACAGATTGCAGTACTATGCCAACATGATCGTCTCACTTGGTACGTACATTTGGGCGCTTCAACAGCTAGCTGCAGTGTACGAACTACTAAGTCGCACATCCGACCTGCTTCTGCTTGCCTCACTACCCTATGCCTCTCAAATGTGGTACTGACTTACCAATCTTGTGGTAGTACGTATGCTTCTACACTTCGAAACGCAAAGCTGTAACTTGGTATTTATACCGCAGATCCTCGTTCTATTCTAAGATTGCTGATCCTTTCTGATTTCTAATGCCAAGACTCGAAACATTACCTGGATTCTGATGGTAGAGCGAGGTTGAGCTAACCTCCTGAATTCGCAACAGGATTTAAGCAGTAATGATTGTGTGAAACAGGCCGCATTGGTGGACGTGTCTTTCCCACGCCTAACCAGCGTAAACGTTGACGCGGTATGTGATCTCTCGAGCATTGTTATTTCTTTCCGAACCACAGCGCGGATGGAACAAAACTTTCGGGTACCATAAAACTGTATGTTGATAATACATGGTCTTGGCTCTAGGCCGCTTGCGCGATGCTTTCGTTGGGGAGAACTACACAACAGGTCGTGCGTGATGATTCGGAGCAGTAGAGTATCCTTGAGCGTCAGACTATCAATATCCTTGTTACCATCCCTCCGCGGATGTTGAGCAAGCAAGACTAATCCTATAACAGAGCCGTCCTCTCACAATACCTGCAACCTCGCCTCCTTCGTTTTCACCTTTACGGCGGACCAACAACAGGCGCCTTTCTCATGCGAATAAGCTCTCACTGCCCCAAAATCCACACCTTCCTCCTCGAGGATCCTCGCGAAACAATAACATCACCCGGCCTTCTCAACTTCCTCACCTCGACGCCCTCAATTTCCTACTTCTGCTCCTGGTCCGGCCTCGAAAACGCCATCAATGAACGTATTTGGCTCCACTTCGCCGCCAGACCCTCACTCCAGAGATTTTCGCTTCTCTCAAATCTACTCACACAAGAGCTCAGCTCGAGGATTAGGCAGATAGTAGCGCAACCTTTTCCATCGTTGACGAGCTTGGAATGCCGGCCTGAGAGTGCTGCCATTGGTCCTCTACTCTCATACCTCTCTGGCTTACGAGGGCCAAAACTATTGCTATCCAACGCTTCCACCGACATATTCTCTACTATCGCCGCAAAGTGTCCGTTTCTGCAATATATCGTTATCGACGAATATGGACCTGACTCCCGCTGTGACGGCGGTGGGCTCTTTGCCATCGCGGAACGATGCAAAGCCCTACAAATCCTCGAGATCAACCGATCGGCATGGGGCAATGGACCCGCTGATATGCGTGTAAAATTCAACGACAGCGATGTGGAGCGCTTCACGAAAGCGCTCCCTGGCCTCAGAATCTGCCATCTCGACATTCAAAGCGAGCTGACCGAAGCCTCACTGCGAACTTTTGGGCTAAGTTGTCGCACGCTTGAGACGCTTGGGGTGCGTGGGAGGTTCATGATTCAGGAGTTGAGCATAGATGCCGAATGCCTTTTCCCTCAGCTGAAAGATGCGGATTTTCTACAATGTCGGGATTATGGGCAAGAATCTATTGATGAGATCAAGCGGTTAATGAGGTTCCATACACCGTTGCTGGAAAGGTTTCATAGCGGGACAGATCAGAGTGGGATGGATAAATGGGTTGCTCTTGAATGAGTATACCCGAGTAGTACGATGGTAATGGCAAGAGAGGGTTGATGATGGATTTGGGGAGGCTACGCCAGATTCATCAAGTACGCTAACGTGGTCGATTGGAAAACCTACTTCATGAAGTACCTTCCGAATTGGCCAAGCGGACCCTGATGTGTTTTCGTCGAGTGGGGACCTAATGAAACGGGCAAGGCTCAAGTTGACGAAGATAAATATCCACTCAATCAGTTTAGCCCTGGTTACCGAACAGGGCGTCCCCATTTCATCAAGCAGTCTCAATCTGTCATATCTAGATACGTAGCCCCTCCACCATCCCGCCCCGTGTACTTTCTTCGATCATCCCGTCTTCTTTCCCTAATTTCCTATTACTTCCGCACATCTTAGATTTAAAGTCAGTTTGTTTCCCCTTTTATCTTCAATTATCCATTGCACCAGCAACTCTTTGGATACTCCCCTCGTGTCTTAGCAAATACAACATCTTCTTGTAATAAACCCACAAACCTCAATAGATTTGCCACTCCGCTCACTCGTCCTCTAGTGTCTTAGACCTAGTTAAAGCTTTACGTATGACGGAGCAACTCTGATAATCCTTCCATATACCCTATCAATACACGTCGCCATTAGGAGTAGTATTCATCAAGCACATGTACAGTGTCCCCACTTACCTCCAACTCCAGTAACTCTCATCTTTCGAACAGGGCTAATACTCCCCCGGCTGGTACATTAATTTCATCGAATTCGACCCTAATGAAATGGAAGTCTTTTTCGATTGACGTCGGCGTACGTGGCCAATCCGGAGGGTGCTCGGGAAAACAACCTACAACCGTACTTGACTAACTTAGCGTGACAAAATGCCTGGGCTCGTTGAATGCGGATCATTGTTCATGTTGTAATCAATTTGCATGTGTATACCACTCATGATGACAGCTATCAGTGCTTATTCCAATAGGTCTCGCGTAGTCTGTGTGCAGGTGAATTACTTCTTGCGGTAAAGCGTGCCGTATCCGGCTAGCCTGCTCCTCGCCGCCCTTTACTTCCTATTACCCTCCCCTAGACTTTTAGCTGCTGTTATAAATCTTAGATACTTCCTCCCCGTTAATATAAATACGCCTCCGTATCCTACTCTTTTTATAACTTTATTAATATTTTTATTTATACTAGCCCGATATTAGGCTCCTATAAAAGAGGGTTATACCGGGGTATAAAATAACCTCCGATTTTTATATAAACCTTAATCTTATCCTTCTCTCTTTTTCTTTTTCTTTTTCTTTTATTTACTATATTTCTCTTTAACTCTAGTACCTACTTTTTTACTAACTTTAGATTTTTCTCTCTTTTATTATTTTACTCGGTATTAATATAGGTACTTTTATATTTAAAAATACGTACCCTATACTAGATTATTATTTAATAATTAAAAGTAATAACGAATAAAAGAACTTTAATATCGATTCGGAAATCTTTAATATAAACCTTTTAGAGTTAAAATAGGAGTTAAATAAATTCGGTATAAAAAAGGTATAACGAGATTTAATAAATACTACTCTTATTATTTAAGAAATAACCCGGTAGAGGTAAAAACGATATATTTTAAATTATTCGCTTTCCTAACTTCTCTTATAAATATTAATTATTAAAATTAACTCCGGCTACTCTTCCTTTATATTAGGTACTACGATTTTATATATAAGAATTATCTAAAATTATTAAAGTCCTATTTTATTATATTCTTTAAGGGTTATTTTATTTAGTATTATAAAACGTACCCTCGCGCTAAAAGGTTAAATATATACGAAACTATATAAAAGACTTTACGTTAATTATATTATAACGGATATTATAAAGTTATAGCCGATAATATAAGTAAAGAAATTATTAATATAAATCGTCTTTAATATTATCGAAGGGGTAGAGTCGGTTTAACTATAAAAATAATACCTTTATAAGTAATTCTATAACGAACGTAGTTTAATTAAAGATATAAAGTAGAAATACGTCGTTAATTATAACGGCGTCTACGATATACTTTATTATTATTAGAAGTTCGATACGGAAGTCTTTACCCTAGAACTAGAACGTATATATTTTACCGCGGGGACTCTTTTCTTAAGTTTTATTAATTATCGATTTAATATTATCTTCGAGAGTACCTATAAAGAGATTATTAGGACGAATAAAATTATACTCTATAAATATATAAAATTAAGACTTTTATAATTAAAGAATAAACTACCTCTACTAGTTTTAGAAATTACTATCTTATTAGATAAAGGTAAATATAAACGGAATATACTATAAATTATCCTCGTGTATTAAGGTCTCCGTTATATTACTAAAGACACTAAAAGGAAAACTATTACTCTTTATAAAAATCGTATTTATCCTATAATATATCTAATCCTTTATTTCGTAGTTATCGTTTTTATTAATAACGCTTTCTACTCTAAACTCGCCGCCGCCGGGTTAACTCTTTATATTTTATATAATTTCTCCTACCTAAATGGTCGTATTATTATTAATTTCGCCTTTAAAGATAATATCTTTAATATCTTTATCTTCCGCCGCGTTACGCGGTTATTATAAAATATTTAAATCGATCCTCGTAAAGCTTTATTCATAAACTTTTTTATATATTAAATAAAGAGATTAGGTTAAAGAATAGACTTTAAATATTCTTTTTTACCTTATTATCTTCGACGTAAAATCGGAACGAAATTAATAAGTTAGATTAAAACTAGAAGCTCTTTTTATAAGATTATCGTTAATATTATTTTAAATACTAGGGTTAATAATTAATAATATAATTAAATCCTCGGTTACGCCGGCTCGAGAATATTTCTTAAGTACTATATTTTATAAAATATAATTATCGATATCTAGGTTATCTTCCTCGGTAATACTTCTAAATTAGATTTAATTAAATAAATTAAGAAATTTTATTTACGCCGCGACCTTAATCTCCCGAAGCGGCTTTCGGATAATTAATATACGTAGGCTTACTAATACTTTAATATTATTCGTATTTAATAAGAAAAGGACGCCTTTAAATAACGACTTTAAAACGAGTTTAGTTTTATTAAAAACGGATCGAAGTCGCTCGACGGTAAATAATATATACGGGTCTAAAATAAATTAAGAGCTCTAAAACTACGCGTAGAATGTAAGGCTTTTATATATATTCTTCGTGAATTTTATAACGTCGTAAACCTAGATTATATAATATTATAATTTAATAAAGAAGAGCCCGCTTTTAAGATACTCGCTTTAATATAATATATTTTAAAAGAATATAAATAACTCGTTTATAATTTATTTTAACCGGCGATTAAATCCTCCTTCGTTAAAATAATTAATATTATAACGCGTCTTTATTTACTCTACGAAGGTAAAGACCGGAGATATAATAACTATAAAGAAGATACTAGAGATTAGATTAATTAACGGTTTATATATATATAATATACCTTATTTATAGTCTATAAAAATATATATTATAAGGATATTATCGAAGTTATTATAAACCTTAATATTATTATACCCCTTAAAGTAATTAAGTTTATAAAAGTTATAAAGTCTATTAAATTAATAAAGCCGGTTATATCTTTTAAGATTATTAAAATAAAGAAGTTACTCGCTTCGTTAATATATCTTTTTTACTATAATAACCTAAAGCGTAGGCGGATATAAAGTTTCGCGTATAATAATAATTTACGAAGGTACTATCATTAAATATATTTTTAATATTAAATTAGCCCCTTTTTATATCCTCTTTTAGACTATATAAAGATTATCTACGATTTAAACTACTTTATTAATTATATAATTATTAAATATAAATTAGACCTCGGAGTTCGGGTTATTATTTCGGGAATACTAAAGCGGACTATTAAATCTAGGTAATTTACTACGTTTACTCTATAAGGAGCTTAACTTTAAATATCGCCTAAAATTATATTACGTCTCTTTTCTATTACGCGTTCTATATCTAGTTATTATTACTTCTTTTATTTATTTATAGTATATTACTCGGATTTTAGCGATATTCCTTTAATTAAGAGAGAAAAGATATTAGAAGAAAGTAATTATCGTCTCCGTTATTATTATCCTTAGATTAACTCTTTTTATATAAAAATATATTATTATCTTTATATAATACTTCTTTTTATTAAAGAGAAAGATAAAATTATTTATTAGATTATTTTATTCTAGTTTATCGACTTTAAATATATCTTTAATTTCTAATATTTAATATAATTAGTTTTCGATTAAAAATTATTATATATAAATTTAATACGAAAGTAAAGACGTAACTTTATTATAATCTCTTTAAAACGTAAAATCTAAAGGAAGTTTTAAACTAAACGATAGTATATCTTTATTAATTTAACTAGTAGACCCGCCTTAAGCCTTCGCGGCGCGATAAAGTTTTATTATTAACTTTTTCGCTTTAAGTATCTTTAGAGTTATTTTTATTATAAAGATTATTTTTAAACTCGTCTTTAAATCTTATTTTATTAGTTCTTTAATTATATCGTCTTTAAAGTTATCCTCTCCGTAGAGAAGGACGTTTAAACGAAATCTACCTATATTAAATTATTATTTCTTTATCCGTTCTCGATCTAGCGTAATTTTTTTATAGTAATTATAATTTAATAAATCTAACCTATAGAATTATTTAGATATAAATAAATTATCTTAGTCGTAAAATTAATATTTCGTTTTATTAATTCGGTTATAAAGTTATATAGTCTTCTCCTAGAGATTAAGAAGTCGACGCTCGATATAATTAATATTCTACGTATAATATCGAAGGAGATAACCGTTATAGGCGAGCCCGTCTAAAAAATAATAAAATAAAGTAGGCTCCGCCTAGGCGGAGAGGCTTAATATATTATAAACTATAATATAAAAACGGTTAATCTCGACTAGCGAGTTATAAATAAATATATTAAAAGAGGTTTAGACTAACTTCCGTATTATTTAAAAATTAAGAACTTTACGACTATTATTAGACTCGCTAAAACTAAAAGTAATAAAAAAGATTTACTATTTATATTAATAAAAATTCTAGCGCCGTTAATAATTATAATTTTCTTTTTCTTCCGTAAAAGTATTCTTAAAGTAGAAATCGCCTTTATTTTATCGCCGCTTAACGACTACTTTATTTCGATCTTCTAGAAAATATTTAAAGATAACGACCGAATAAACTTCTACGATTTTATAACCCGAGGAGATTTCTTTATAAGATTTTATCTTCGGTATAATAATCTATTCTTAGGAGTCCTACGTTTTAATATAATCAAGAATATAATATAAAATCGGTATTATTTAATATATAGCGGGCTTAGATTAATTCGTAGAGGAGAGATAAAAGAAATTAAAAAGAAGAGAAGGGGGTAAACTCTTTTTTTATATTTAATAATCGCGTTAGTTTTAACTAAAAGCCGGCCGTTCTACCTTAAATAATATTAAATAATATTAATATAGGATGGACCGGCTATTAAAGATTAATCACGGCTCTTAATATAAACGGATACCCTTATATTATAAACGGAAACCCGTTTAAATATATTTAATCGAATATTTATATTCGAAAAGAAAGTCGAGATTTATTATAAATTATTAAATACTCTTTAGTTTACCCCTTATATCCTCTAAAAGTAGTCTTTATTAATTATCTCACTCTATATATAAATAGAAATAATTTTATAACGGTAGTGAATACGTAGATCTTAAAACTTATTTAGAGTTATAATACCTTATTAACCTATTATTCTTATTTCGGATATTAACCTAGTTTATACGGCGGTTTTATTAATACTATTATAAATAGAGCTATTCTTTTTTAACGGGTAATAAATACTAGCGGTATAATATAAATTAAAATTTAAGGTAGTTAACGACTATATCTAGAGTAAATTATTAAATTTAAGATAATTAAAGTTTATAAAGATAGGCTATTATTATTAAAGGGTATAAATATTTATTAAAATATAGCTAGACTTTTAAAGCCTAGTTAATCTCCGTAGTAATTAATAAAAAGAAAGTTTAATAAATCTTTTATTATAAACCCTCTAGATATATTAAAGATATTAATTTAATATCTTTAAACTTTAGAGTAGGACTCGTATAATTATTAAAACTTTATGAATATTTATTTTTTTCCTCTTTATTTATTTACTCTTTACCCGACTATTTTAAAGATAAAGAAATAATTATTTTTTCTATTTAAAATATAAGTTTATCCGGTTTATCCGGTTTATAAAGCCGAGCGAAGGGTAAAAATATCCGTTAATACCCCTTTAACTTCTAGTTTATATTATTCTTCGCCGACTTTATTTTTAAATATCTCGTCGACCGAGCTTTAAAAAGTATTAAACTCTTTATTAAATTAAATCGATTAATTAAAGGTAATAGTAAAGGTAGCTAAAAACCGAGCGCCGTTAATCTACTATAACGCTATCGAGAAGATATTACTAGTATATATATCTTAGTTTATAAAGATCGAAGGCGAGGATAACGATATAACTTAATTTAAAAACGGTAATAAGGACGAAAATTATATATATAAAGACGATAATAAAAAGGAGGTTAAGGATAAAGGTAAGCCTATAAAGGAGAGCGAAGATAAAAATAAAGATAACGATAAAGGTAGCGATAACGATAAAGATATATATAATAATATAAACGAAGAAGATAAAGACGAGGACGATATAATAAATAACGACGAGTATAAAGAGGATAGCGAATTAAAGGATATATAATAAACGAGGAGGATAAAGTACGAGACCTATTTATTACGGTTATTTAAAGATAATAGTTATAGTCTCTACTATCTAGGTTTATAAAATAGATTTATATAAATAATAAAGCCGCGCGTTATTATTTTAATAAAAGTACGAGCTCTCCGGGTATAAGGGTAGGTCTATTAATTTCTTTTTTAATAATATAAACTCTTTTAGAATATCTCCCTATAAACCTCTTTATCGTTAATTATATATATAAATAAAAATTAACCCCGCTAGGGATTAGGCTATCTCTTATCGGATTATTTTAATTAATATTATTTTCTTTAAATCGTGACCGATAGAACTTCGAAGTCGGTTAATTAATAAATAAAACCTACTCTTAACTTTTTATAATACTCGTACGGAGTAAATAATAATATTAAATATTTTAATAATTTATTCCTCCTCTTTATTCCCCTTTATTTATAAAGATTTATTTAAAGATATTAAAAAGTAAATATATTATAATTTAACCGCGATAGTCTCTTCTACGATAACTTTACTCTTTTTATATACTAGTACTTTTACTTTATACTCTCGATTTATTTTTCGCTTTAAGCCTCCGTCCCTTTTAACTCCTACTACCTTAATTATAAACCGTACTTTAAATATTAAAAAGAGTTTATATTAATTATAATTTTATTCCCGAAATTCGGGGGAGTTAAAAATAATTATTTATTATTATTAAAGATTATTATTTAAAGTTAGAGTATAAAAGCCCCTAGTATAGTTTTAAAGCTCTTATAACCCGTACCCTTTATTTCGCTTAGACTTTTCTACGACGCCGCGTTATAATATTTATTTAAAATATCTAAGTCTATTCTAAAGGAGATAGATATAATATAATTCTATATTATTACCGTAGGCGGTTATATCGCTTTTTTATTTATTATTTATACTATAATCCGATTAAATTAACTTTTTAAACCGTATAGTATATTACTACGGAAGTATTTCCTATATTCTTTACTCCTCCGACGATATTATTTTTTAGGGCCTTAGACTCGCGCCTAGGTAACCTTCGCGTTAATTTATTTCGTAGTTAACGCCTTTTATATTTATTTTAGGGTATTTATTATAAGCGACGTAGTTTCTCGGGCGGGATATTTATTATTTATTAACTTAATACCGGCCTATTTTAAATTCTATTTAAGTTTTATTTATATTTTACTCGGTGTTTCGCTATTTAAATACCGGCTTTTTTATATATTAACGGGGACGATATTTATTATTCTTAATATACTTTATATTATTATTAACGCCGTTAATAAGCCGAGCCTTAATATAAGGGGGTCGGGGTAGGTTTTTAAATTAATTATTAATTATTTTCTTCCCGACGGACTTTTATCTCGGTTAACCTTCGTATTAAACGGTCTTTTCTATAGTCTCGCTATATTTATTTTCGTTAAATTTATTTCGCCGGATTTTATATAAGTTCTTCCTTCGTTATTATTAGGGTTTAGCCGTTATTATAGTTTATATTTTATAAAGATATATTCCGTTAAATTTAAAGGTATTACGCGTATATTTACTCGCTTCTAATAATACCTTTCTAATTATATTTATAATATAGTACTTCGCTGTCCTATATAAAAATTTTAGTCTTTACCGTAATTACTTTAAAGTATTAATCGCGAGGTAAAATAAGGTCGTAAGAATAATAATTTTCTCCCCCCGTCCGTAGAAAATTAAGGCCGGATAATACGTTAATATTTAAATTTTATCCGTTAGTTTATAGTTCTTCCTATAGAGTTATCCTTTTATTATTATATTTTAAAGTAAAGGCGAAAACCCTAGCCTAAATTTCTTAATAGAACCGAGGGATAATTTTATACGGAAGCTAATTAAATACGCCCCCGAATATAAAAAATAGACTTTTAAATTAATAGATAAAGAAATGAATAAAAGGCTCTTTAATAATATAAGAAACTCTTAAAGTAACTCGGGACCGTTTAAGCTCCGTATAACTTTCTTTAACGGGTTATACTATTTAAGTATATTTATTAATAAATACGGGAAAGTCCTAATAGTAGTTACCGGGGTTAAAATTATAGCGTAGTTACTCTTCTTAAAAGAGTTTATATAAGGATTTAATCGATTAGAGATTCGTACGCGTAATATTTATTTAATATAATAATTAAACGATCTAGGTAAATATCCGATACCTTAGTTATTAAAAGTATTTAATATTAATAAATAATAAATACCCCGTTATCGAGTTACTCGATAAAGTTTTAAAGGAGGATACCTTAAATTATAATTATATAAATATAAAATTTACGGGGAGCGCCGTCGAGGAGATTTATTAAACTAACGGTATTAAATATTTTAAATATAATTATTCTTTAAATATAAAAGACTAGCCCCTAGCCTATAAATTATAAGAGAGTATCAACGCGCCCTTTATTATAACGATATCGTAGATCTTCGGTATTTAATATAAGATTAAATAAAGCTAAGTTTAAAAAAGTATAAAAAGAATATTTTAATTATAAGTAAATCCGTAGAGCCTCTCGGAAAGAGCCTTAAATTAATTATTAATATAATTTCTATAAATAAATAAATTCGAGACGAGTTACGAGATTTTATTTAGTTATACCTAAACTAGGGAGTAAATCTATTAAAACTTAACTATTAATTAATTAAAAGAAGACGAGGTTTATAACCTTTTATATAGTTTTATAATATAATATAATAACTTTAAATAATATTAGATAAATAGCTACTTTAAAGTAATCCTAGAAAATTTAATTAAGCTTATTATATTAAGATAAAGGCGAGATCTAACTTTAGGTATTTTTCGGTTTAGTTTTAACTACTTCTAGCCCCTTCTTCGATTTATTTTAAATTACTCTTTAATTTACTTTTTGGCTACGGAAGAGCTTTAGAAATAAAGTCTAGGAAATTTATAATATTATATAACTCTCTTTAGATCTAATTTTAAATCTTTAGAATATATTTAACCTAAAGAGACTTATTATTTAACTTTAAAACTTTTCGTTAATAATTATTAAAGATTTATTATTAAATAACTCGGTAACGCCGCTAGATACTCGGGTATTTAAAAAACACACTTTAATAAATTAATCTAGATTATTTTTATTCGATCCGATATCTTATTAAAAGGATAGAACTAGTACTTTAAAATTTAATAATAAAAATATCGAGTAGTACCCTATCGGGGTTACTCTATAAGAATCGTATAACGAGTTTATAACTCTCGATTAGGCTAGACCGGTTATAATCGGGTTAAAAAATAAAAAGGAGTTAAATTTAATAATAATTAAAAGAGTTAAGAGAGTTAATAAAAACCCGGTTAACTGTATAATATCTTTTACTAACGATTATCTCGTTTAGATTAAGAATATATATAAAGAAAATAATAAAATTATTATTATTTATAAAATAATAGATATTACCCTATAATAATTTATTAGTATATTATAAGGCCCGTTAAAAGTCTTTTAAATCGTAGTAATTTATAAAGAGATTAACCGCCCTCGGTTATATTATTTAGACTTTATTTACCCTAGTGAAATAACTACTAGACGGTCTTTTATATTTATATAAAAAACTTACCTATTATTACGGGGCGCTTAATTATAATATAATATTTCTTAATCTTAACGGAAGAGTAAAAATTAATAAATACCTTTCGAAAGGGAACGGCCGTTATTAACGGTCTTTAATTAATATTAGTAAATTATTTATTAAGAATAAAAGGCTTAACCCGGAAAGTAAAAGGAAAAATATCCGTAATATTGGATTAATTATAATAAAGTTAATAGAGCCCGAGACTTTTATTTTTAAACTTTATTTTACCGTATTTAAGAACGCGGATATATAAAAGAACGACTTCGGTATTAAGAATTTCCTAGCCGTTACGTAATATAGTACTTTAGAGATATTAAAAAATATAAGTTTCCGAACCCGATTAATTAATCCTTTATTTTAGTTTAATAAAAATTAAATACGACTTTCTTTTTAAAAAACCGATTTAAAAGTACCTTAAACCTTATATCTTTTATATAATAAAAGTGGTTAATTTTAACTACGATATATTTTCTCTCCTATAAATTATTTAAAGAGTATTACTCCTATAGCGAGCGAGTAAAGAATTATTTTTTATACTATATATTAAGGTAGATAAACTCTAATTTATAATAAAAATCATTTATTATAATTTACGTACTAATTAAGGAATTATTAATAAAATATTTCCGAAGTATTTATTAAAGGAGTATTAACCGGGGAGGTAAATAAAATATTATAAAAAATAATACGATAAAAACTAATACCGTAGAGTATAATATTAAGGGCTCGCTAGGGTATTTAATAGAGAAATATTTACGGGTTATCCAAAAGTCGTAGGGTCGTAGGGAAATACGGATATATAAAGACGATTCTATAATTATTAGATTAATAGTATAACCTAAGGATCCTATAATCGGCGGCCATTTATTACTTATTTCTAAGAGTATTTAGAAATTATAAATTATTAGTAGTATCCTTCCTTGGCGCTATCTTCCTATATTAATAATAATATTTATAATCGAAGATATATAAGTATATTTAAAAAGTACCCTCTTTCTCTAATTTTACGACTTTTATTAGTATTATTAATAAAAATCGAAAACTTATTAATATGTTATTTATTAAATCTATACTAGCTACTATACCCGTAGGAGTCTATAACGATATCTAGATTATAGATTTATTCGTTCTTCGACTACTTTAGTCCTATAAGTATATATAGGCGGTATAAATTATACTATAAAGACTAAATACTTATTAATAATTTTAAGTTACTTTTCCCTATAGTATTTATATATTTTCTACGGTAAAATTTAAGAGTGTAAAATAAGGGAAAAGAATAACTAGTTATATTTTAAAAGAGTATAAATAATCTCTTTTAAATTTATACCCGTTAGAGCCGTTCCTTAATCCTTTCCCTAGGGTTCTTATTATTATATTCTTTTTTACTACGGTCTTTAACCTTACCTATAACGTTTTACCCGCGGTAGTATATACTACGACTATAATATCGATAATAACGTATATAGTGATTACTTTAACTTATAGTATTATCCTTATTATATATTAATATAGGAGGATAAAGAGGTAAAGAAAAGAAAATCGGGTAAAAAAAGAGGGTATACTAGTTAGCCGGAAATGAATTACGCGCCTTAGTAGTATATATAGGGTACTTTTACCTAGGATATTAATAACGGTAATAATAGATTTATGAAATAGGCGTTACTAGGGTGATCCTATACTTTATAAAGAAATATAACCGACTTTAACTTTATTAATTTTCTATTATTTATATCTTTCGCGAATTAATTAATTAGTAATATTATAATCTATTTATCTTAACGCTTTATAATTAAAAATTATAGATAAACGTAATATAGTTATTTAATATTTATTAAGGGAATTTTTATTTTAAAATCGAAATAATTTAAAGTATCTTCTCGTTATTAAGTTTCTAATTAATAGGCCGGTATTTAAATATAGCTCTCCGTCGCTAGAGGAGTACTCGAAGAATAAAGAATTAATATAAAAACGGGACTAGAGATAGACCTAGGAAGTAAAAGATAAGTTTTAAAAAATAGTAATAAATTATAATTAAAGGGATAAGTCTTTATTAAAGGATAGATTTATAAAATAAAGAATAGGCCTTAAAAAAGGGATGAATTATAATTAAAGGATAAATTTATTAAATAAGGGCTAGGCCTTAAGAGATAGACTAGGACTAAGAGACGGGTTATTTTAACTAGTTATTTCTAACTAGACTTAGTCGGTATATTAACTATAAATAGTATAATATCTTCTAGGTCGTAACCGCTTCTTATAAATCCTCGCTTTTTAGATATAGGGAGTATTCCCTCTATAAGTATTCCCTTTACGAACTCTTATTTTTTAGATATAAGGAGTACTCTCCCGGCGAGTACTCCCTCGACGAGTATTCCCTTTACGAACTTTTATTTTTTAGATATAAAGAGTACTCCCCCGGCGAGTACTCTTTCGACGAGTATTCCCTCTACGAACTCTTATTTTTTAGATATAAGGAGTACTCCCTCGGCGAGTACTCCCTTTATAAATACTCCCCCTATAAACTTTTATTTTTTAAATATAAAGAGTATTCCCCCGGCGAGTATTCCCTCTACGAGTACTCTTTTTACGAATTTTTATTTTTTAGATATAAAAAGTACTCTCCCGGCGAATACTCCCTCGACGAGTACTCTTTTAATAAATACTCCCTTTATAAATACTCTCTCTATAAATCTTTATTTTTTAAATAAAGGGGGTACTCTCCCGGCGAGTACTCCCTCGACGAGTACTTCTTTAACGAGTACTCCCTTTATAAATACTCCCCCTATAAACTTTTATTTTTTAGATATAAAGAGTACTCTCCCGGCGAGTATTCCCTCGACGAGTACTTTCTTAACGAGTACTCCCTTTATAAATACTCCCCTTATAAACTCTTATTTTTTAGATATAAAGAGTAGTCCTTACTTTTAAAAAATAAAGGAAAATTTATTAAAAGTATTAATCGAGGGAGTACTCGCTAAAGGAGTACTCTTTATTTTAATATCTTAAATCTAAAATTAACTACTTATATATATAGAACCTTTAAAAGTAAAGATATAAATTCTTAAAGTATTTTTATATTACGATAAAAAACCTATCGGTTAAGGACTTATAAATATTTCGAGAGAAGAGTAGGACCTTTTACGGATTATTCCGAATATCTCTCGATAAACTCGAGTATAAAAAGCTCCTTAATAATTTAAAGTAATTTAACGAGAAGAACGTCGTAAAATTATTAAATATATTTCGTACGGAAGATTATTAGCCTCGAGAGTTTAAAAACTACGTATTTATATTAATATCTCGATCCGTTTTACCCTAAGACTCCCGCTCCGGCGGGGTTAACGGTATCTTCGAAGAATTATAATAATTCCTCTTAAAGTCTCCTTTACGAGTTTTATATAGAAGATACCGTTTAAAAACGATACGTAAATTCCTTAAAGGGGCCGATAAATAATAAATTATAAATCTTTATTTTAATAATACGAAAGTTAACCTATAATTCTTTAAGATATTTATTAATATTTTTAAATTTTAACTCTCTTATAAAAAACGAATTACGAGAATAAGAATCTAATACTTCTAGATAATATAACGGGGATATAATTCGGTAGATACGACTTTTTATATTTACGGGTAACTCTTCGAGAAAAGAAAAATAACTCGCTAGGTTTTTAAATAATAAACTAAAGTATCTCCTACGATTAAAGATATTACCGGGGATATTCTTAGAAAACCTAGACGATTTTATCCTATTTATAAGTCTATAACCGTTTATATAAGTAGGGATATTTTTTAAATTAACGAATTTATATTACCCTAAGGTTTAAAACTCTTCTTTAATACCTTTTCACTTTCTAACGAAAATTTAAAGAATTAACTCGTTATTTACGCCGGATTAAAAAGATTTATATTTATATTATTAAGGATAAAAAGAATAATTAACTTTAATTTAATATAAATATAGTAATTATTTTATAAAGCCGGTATTCGTTCCGTTTAATAAAAGATCGTACCTTCGTTTAAATACGAATACTCGCGGGCGATATCCTCCCTACGGTTAAAGATAATAACTAATAATTAAAGATCTTCGACCGTATCTACTCGGAGGAGTATATAATCTTATTAATATATATATATATCGAAAATTCGAAATGACTAGAGCCTAGTACTAGAATTATAAAAAAGCTTCTACCGAATAATAGTAAAGACTCGATATCGTAATAATTCCGCGCTCTTTATAACGGGCAGGTAAATATAAAAGTATAAATTAACGAATTTACCTCCGAGGATCGAATATTACTTTCCGGCTACTCTTTCTAGCCGTTATACCAATAGATCTTCCTTTTTAATCTATATTATTTTTCTAAAATAAACGACTAGGCGCCCCGAAAAGATATTATTAAATAAAGTAATCTATACCTAGGAAAATAACGACGATAATAGTATAAACTCTCGTCTCTCGCGTTAGAGAATAGATTCCGTAGGCTCCGTCGAAAATACTAAGATCGTAAAATAACGGATATTAAAGTAATTAAGAATTATATACGGAGTATCTTACTACTAAAGTACTATTAAATCGATTTAATACGTATATATCGAATAATATAATTTAATTACTAATTTATAAATAATATTCCGTATACCGAGAGGATAAGAGTAGTTCCTGAATTAATATTAGATTATAATAACTACGGACCGGATATTTCCGATCGATATAGTCGGTTATATAATTATTCTTTATAAATAAATTAAGAGAGTCTCTTTCTTAATTATATTTATTTTAATTCTTATAATAATATTCCTAAATATTATCTAATATCGTTTACTATAAAAAGAGACTTCTTTTATAATTTCTTCGGCTCTAAAGAAAATAATTTAGATCGGGAACTTTATATAAAGACCCTTCGGGATAATATCGCTATAGATAAGAATAAAAATAAGGATAAAGATAATATATTAAATAATAAAGATTATATAGAGACCCCTCGGGATAATATCGTTATAAATAAGGATAAAGATAAGGATAAAGATAATATATTAAATAATAAAGATTATATAAAGACCCTTCGGGATAATATCGCTATAAATAAAAATAAAGATAAGAATAAAGATAATATATTAGGTAATAAAGATTATATAGAGACCCTTCGGGATAATATCGTTATAGATAAAAGTAAAAATAAAGATAGAGATAATATAATAGGTAATAGAGATTATATAGAGACCCTTCGGGATAATATCGCTAAGAATAAGAATAAAGATAAGGATATAAATAAACTATTAAATAATAGAGATTAGATTACTCTTAATAAGGAGATTAATACTAGTATAATTAACCCCGACGAAGAAGAAATCTAATCGGCGGGCCAACGTCTTTTAATATTAGAGAATTTATCGGATATAAAGGAAGAAGAGGAAAGTTAATCTTAATCGTCGGGAGTTCTACTCTTAATACGCGTATTTAACTAGTAAAATTATAATACTAATATTTCTTTAGCGGAGGCGTTACGATTATTTTCTAAAATCTAGACGGGAAGAAGTAAATTAATATTTATAATACTCTCGCCCCTAGCCGGTAATCGCTTTCGTAAATATTAAATAAACTCGCGTAATAACGCCTTTATAATCGCTACGTTAGAATTACCTTCGGAACCTCGATTTATAGCGCGGGATAATAATAAACGAATAAAAATAATTACTTTTATTATTATTCTTAACGCGGCCCGTTCCGAGTAACTTTAGATAGTGTTTATAATTAAATAACTTAATATTTAAGTATTAATTCGTCGATTTAAAGATTATATAGAGCCTAAGGAGCCTAAGGAGCTTAAAGAGGAACTAGATAAAATTATTTAAACGAGCTAGAATTACGATAAATATATTTTCTATTTTTATACTCTTATTATCTCTTAAGACGGAGTATTATTAATATTTTTAAACGCCCGTAAATACTTCGAATAAAAGCCGCTTTTAATATTATAATATTTATATTACTTTTTCTACCTTCTTTACTCGTTCCTCGAAGTTTATAATATAAAAATAAGGAAAAACCGCTAGTCCTTTAAAATAATTTTCTTTAATAATAAACTTTCCTATTAATATTCCCTATACTTTTAATATATATTCTTTTATATCTAATAATTTTACGTATTCCGGATCCGATTTAGATAACTCCTCGAATCGTTTTTACCTCTTTATTATATTTTAGTCCCGTAGCTCTCTCCCTTTTTTAATCTCTTTATTTTAAATACTCGGAAATATTCTTCGACGACGTCTAGTCTCGGATTTTATAGTAAAGTTTTTAATTCCTTTTATCGCGTTAAAGTTTAATTTTATAAATAAACGAGGTATTAAGGGTAATAAATAAATCGATAATTTAATAGAATATATTATACGGGATATTTAAGAATATATAATTAAGATATTATATACGACTATAAATTAAATAGTAAATAAAAGAATATAATCGTATTCGAGAAAACTAAATATACTATTTCGCTATAATTCCCTCGAGATTGATTAGTATTTATTTTAGCTCCCGTATCTACCTTTAACTTCGATATCCGTTTCTAATTATAATATTTAAAAATTATATAGGTATTATAGCCTACTAGCCCTAAATCTAATATATAAACTACTATTATTATATAACGCCTATATACCCTATATAAAGGCCGTATATATTATATAGGTTTATAATAAGAAGACGACGACTAGATACTTTATATAAAGGTTTTATATCGTCTTTCCGGAAATTAAAATATATATAATAGAAATATATATTAATAGATCGATATTTTTAAAGGCTCTTTATATTACGTACTTTAAGACTCTAAAATATAATATTATTATTCGAAAGAACGAATCTCTATCTAGGTTATATAGAACGTAAATTAAAGAAATCTATATTCGTTTCGGTATACCTATTAATAGTAAATCTCTCCGCGTATAATAAAGATATAATAAACGGAGATTAATACCGATAATCTATTAAATACTTCTATTTAATAATACTATAAGCGGATATAGCTAGTTAATACTCTATTAGTAAATATCTAACACCCGATAGTCGTCTCTACTAAATAACTCGTTATAAATACCCCGTAACTCTATATTTAGGCTTAACCGGTATCTTAACCCGTTTTATTAATATCTAATTATTCTTACTCCTTTAATAGACGAGAGATCTTAAAAGACGTAAAGTTAATAAATTAAGTCTAACTTAAGTCCTAGAAAGATATACTAACTCCGTAGAGGAGACTTAAATTTATTATATAACCCTAATAATTAATATCGGCGAAAATAACTATATTAAGTCCGGAAGAAGTAAAGGCTAAGGAACTTATATTTATAAACTAGTTCGAGGTTAACGAGGAGATTTAGTAATTATTAATATAAACCTACACTAGTATTAAATACTAAATAGTCTCTTAATAGAAAAGGGGTAGGGCGATTAAAGTATTAAACTATCGTTATAATAATAGTAGATATACCGGCTAGATAGTAATAGAAATATAAAGTGAGAAAAGTTTTCGAGACGCTAATAATTATTATACTAAACGATTAAGTAGGATTTAGACTTATAGTAGTCTAGTATAGAATAATTATAGGATTTAAAAGAAAATCGAGCCGAGAAGTAATATTTATAGTGCCGGTATTTAATTATATCTAGTCTTAGCCTTTATTATATCCGGTTTTATAGTTCCGTAGGATTTTTATAGGTATCTAGAATAGACTTTAAATAACGTATTGAGAAAATCTTCCCTCTTATAGGGTTTAGAGGATACCTAGTTATTATATTTAAAATAATTTACGGAAAAGTATTTCTTTAAATAATTATAGATACGCTTCTAAATTACTAATTTTAATTCGCTATTAATTCCTCGTTAGGTATCGTCTTTAAACTAGATATATTTAACTACGATATTATAACGAGCGCCGCACGAACCGAAAATAGGGTATAAATCCGGTTATCGCCTATAGTAGGAGAATAACGACGAGAAATAACCCGCGGTTAAACCGTAAAAGCCGTAACTCTAAAGATTATTATTCCGAAGGCGAGAGTAAATAGGGAGAATTAATATATTATTTTCTAAAATCCTTAAATAAAGCGACTACTATTATTTATATATCCGGTATATCGCCCTCGGTTAATCTCCGGTAGAGCGGGTAATATTATTACTTTAAATAACTAGATTATAAATAAAGGGGGGACTATATCTATTTACGAGTAATTACTTTACCGGCTTTAAATATCGAAGCGAGGTTACCCTATTTCTTTAACGGAGCGCGTAGTAGAATTTATATAAACGAATAACTATTTATTATAAGAGTTGGTTTATTATAAAGATACTCGAGTAGCTAATATAAAGTTTCACGAGATAGTAATAGAATTATATACGAAATTAGAAGATATATTAAAGGAACGATCTTAAAGGCGAGTAGATATAAAGTCTACTTTACTAAATTATTAGAGTATTAACTTTAGTAATAGAAATATCGAGGATACCGTCTTTTAATCGCTATTATCATTATCTTATTTCGTAGATCTAATCTAGTTTATATTGGTTTAGAGGATAGAATAAGTTTCCTAGCCAACGCTACCTAATTTACTTATATATATATTATAATCTCGCCGTAAACCTAGCGAGTTATTAATTTACCTCCTTTAATCCGCCTACGAGTATAAACTTTTAATTAAAATAAACGCGAAAAGAAATAATAAACGAAAGGTAATTTAATAAAAAGATTTAAATAAAGCTAATCCTTTCTAGTTTAATAACGGCGACTATATCCTCCTACTATCCTTCCTTTAGTATATTAAACTTCTTATTAAACTATATTATTAAGATAATATCTAGCGTAGGCGGGATATTCTATCGATAATTTAATTTTTAATCTTAGTATAGGATAAAAAGAAAAGGGAAAAGACTATATATAGGGACTAGGGACTTTTATACTATAATTTCCTAACTTATAAAGATCTTGAATAAATCCTTCTCGTAAGGTATATCTTTTCTTTTTATTTATATATATAATATAAAGGATAAACGCTAGAACTAAAGGTTATACGACCTAAAATAAACTATTAGAAAGGGGTAAAATATCTAGGTCTAAAAGTTAATAAAACTTATTTTCGATACTACTAGATTATTAGATTAGATATAGGTCGTCTATATAATAAATTAATCTAATACCTTTTAAAGATACTATAATAAAACTAATTAACCCTTCGTAACGGTATATAATATATATATATACTCCGTGTAAATAAGCGTTTACGTAGTTTTCTAAGATTTTACCCTCGGGACTAGATAAGCCTTTAAAATACGGTAGATATTAATTTACTCCTATAAGTCCTTCGAGTAAAATAGTTTCTTAGATCGTTAGTAATTATAGTTCGAGTAATTATTAAATTATACGAGTGTAAAAGTTTAGAAGTCTTAGCGAGAGACCTATAAGAGGATTAATTTTATTTAAGGATTCTTCGTTATTTAATAAAAACGAGCTAGGTTAATTAAAGTAGAGACTATAAACGATATTAAAGAAGATTTAATATAAATTAATTTTCAGGCGGAGCCTAAGATCTCTATAATATAATAAAGTTATTTAAATAATATTAGAGCGAAGCGAGGGTATAATTTATTAAGTTTATAAAGTCTTTAACCTTGGCCTAATAATCTTTAAAATTTATTAATCTATATTATATAACCTAATAATACGGATACCCTATAATATATTAGTTCGCGAGAAGAGTAAAGTAAAGAGAGTTACTATAATTTATAAAATAACCGGACTACTATAACGCTATATATTTCTAAACCACGGTTATATTAAATTATCGTCTCTTTATTATTTTAAAGAACCTATTTTTAATCTACTCTAAATATAGAGTTATTAAAATTAATATAATAAACCTCTAAGTAATAGTATAATATTAACGTATTATATTATTAAATAAATAATTATTAATAAAGGTTCTTCCCGGAATAAAAGAATAAATAACTATAATCTTAAATAACTTATAACGACCGGTATAGTAGGCGTAATTTATAAAAGTAATTATATTTATTAAATAAAGTATTCTTAGGGGACGGGTAGAGGTTATATTTAATTAAATAATATTAGAAGTTTAACTTAAGATCTAGAGGAGGACTTTAAATAACTAGTATTATTAATAAACTTAAGACCGAGCCTTCGTTATAAGAAATAATAATAATAGAGTTTAAATACTTTCTCTTTAACGATATAATAGGTTAATTATCGGTTTTATAAATCTTTAAGTTACGGTTCTCGGAGGCGCTAATCGCGAAAACTATAGTATCTATTTTATTATATAGCCCTCTTATTTCTTCCTTTATATAAATTAATATAAATTCTAATTTAAGAAGTTAATTAGAAAATACTTAATATATATAAGAATTATAAATACTCGTTAGGATAAACTGACCTTAAAGGTACGATCTAACCGAATTAATAATTTCGCTCGTATCTCACGTAGTTATTATATAGTACGCCTCCGTCGTATTTTATTTTCCTATCCTAGTAGAATAAATATACCTATAAACTCTAGTTAATATTAATAATAAATACGACGAGGTCCGCTTCTTTAAAAAGTTCGTTTAATTAATTTACGGTTATTATTTCAATAAAGAGGGTTAATAGTTTATCCTTCTAAATACTATATCCGATTCTCGGTCGTAATAGGAATCGGGGTTTAGGTTAATTAATAAATTAATACCGGAAGATTATTAAAAAGAGTATTATTCCTAATTTAATACTATAATTAATTCTAGAGTTAACCTAGATTCGGGTTATAATACGGTTAAGGAACTAGTATTTACTTTATTTTATAATAACTAGTCTTAAATACGTATAATTTAAATTACACGAGAAAAAGAAAGGGGAATATTTAGTATTTATTAATTAATTAAAAGAATTTATATATTAAGCCGGTACTATTAAAGGGTATATACTATACCTTATAACGGTACTAAATACGTAATATTCGCTCTCGTACTATTAATTTAATCTATTTAATTTATACTTTAGGATTATCTACTTATACCTACTAGATCCTATTATAACGCTCGTAGATATATTTTCATTATTAGAGGAGGAGTAATAAAATTATCGACGGCCTAGTATCTTCTAAACGATAAACGTAATAATATTATAATTTACGACTCTTAAGACGACGTAGTACTAAATCGAGATATTTCTAAGATTTTACGGATTAATTATATTAATCCGGAGCGGATAAAAGAGGTAATAAAGTCGAAGTCCTTATAGGAGAATAACCCTATATTTAATAACTATTATAAATATACCGGTCGAGTCGTTATTTATTTAAAAGCCTATATCGAAACCCTCTTTAATATCGACTTTATTCGATTTTAATTAGGTTTACCTCCCCGAATACGTTAAAGAGTTTAACTTCTAGAAGGATTATATTACTCGGTATAAATTATATCGGACGTAATAGTAGTTTATAATAAAAATAATAACGGTATAAATTAAACGGGAGCGATAAAGAGTATAAAGGAGGATTACTTTAAAAAAGGAGGAAAATTTCGAGAGTAATTCGTATAAAAGTTAATCGTAATAGAAAGGTTTAAACCGTAGTAACTTCGATAGGATCTATTAATACCGAGAATACCGAAATTATCCTCGCTACTAGGCCCTAAATTATATAAATACTCGAAGTATCTTTTATATAATAGCCTCCGCCTTCTAAGGCGCCGATAACTACCGGGATATTCAATTTTTTTATTAAATTAAATAGTAAATAGTAGAAGAGATATAACGATCTACTAGTAAAATTAAATATTAACGTTAATACGTATTTAAAATATACGAGTATCTAGTTAACTCTTTAAAAAGCGAATTCCTTTATTACCCGAAAATCGTAGGTTTTATAAAGTTTATATAGATTAAGCCCTTCCGAAACCCGTCGGAGGAAAAGATAATATCTACGCTATAAAATACCTCGAATATTAATCTAGTAATAAGATTAATACTAGAGGCTCGTAATTAAATATAATAAAGAATATTAAACCTCTAAAGGAGTAATACGCGAATCTAGTTAATATATTTATAGTAGTAAAATTAAGTATTATATATTTTAAACCGATACTATAGTTAACCGTTATAGGGACGGCGTAACTAAGGATTAGAAACTAGTTATTATACGATATCCCTAGTACCCGAACTTAATAATCGTAGATAAAGGCTCGTATACCTACGCGAAAGATCTCCTTTATATCGAATAAATCGTTATCGAAGTACTAGACAGGATAAAGAAATATATTTAATATAAATAAACCGAATTATCTCTTTATAAATATTTCGATAATTAATTAACGCTTCGAATAAATCTAAAGTTCGGGGATCTAGAGCTCGAGGTATTTAAAAATATACGAGTTTAATATTAAAAAGAGACTAGCTCTAACTAGAGTATTTAATCTAATACGGCGTTAGACCCTTAGGTAGTATTAATTTTAAATAATTATATTTATTTTATACGGTATAAGGTATAAAGGAGGCTAGTTAAATCTTCTTATATCGAGAGTTAGGCCGAACTAAATAGGAATAATAATAGAGTTACTTTATAGGGAACTTTTCGGAATTTAAATATAAAGATTATAATTAAAGTCTTTATAATAAATAAATATCTACTTCTATCTAAGATAAAAATTAAAATAAGAAATATATATTTCTAGTTAATAATATTAATAGGACTAAAGATTTAGGAATAAAGAAAATACACCGTTAATAATTAATAAGACTACTATTATCCTTAAAGTCGGCTTTTATTAATTCACCGCCGTAAATTTCTTTAGTGTTCCTTTAGTTTCTTACCCTATTATTCGTAGGTTTAAAATCCGCCGGGCCTTTATACCTAAAGATAGGATAAAACTTTTCCTAGATTTATAGTATTAAATAATACGCGGACCTTTACGTTTAGGCGGTTTATTATTTTTTATTCTAACGGCGGCTACCTAGGTTAATCGGTAGATTTATAAATTTAATATTTCCTACTACGATCTATAACTACGTAGATATTTACGTCTATAATTTATATTAATTTATTCGCCTTTCTAAAGAGGCTTTTGGTTCGCTTTCTAGTTTTTTCTTATACGATATATCGCTAGGTTCTAATTTTCGTTATTAAGAGATAAAGAGATAATTTAGACGTTCCTTTTCGGAGCTATAATAGTAATATATACTACTAGAGAATTACGTATATTTAAAAGTAGTAAATAAATATCGCCTCTTTCCCGGATATATTAGGATATATAATAATATCGTAATCTTTATTAAGAAGCTGAGCTACTAGGGATACGAAATAGAAATAAATATTATATTATTAAATTTCGGATATTTAAACGGAGTTATACCTAGGGAGAACCTTCCCTATTACTATTTTAATTTAACGTTTTATATTACGAATAGTTATAAGATATTACTTCTACGGTTAACCCCGGTATTTTATAATTTAGGGTAAATCTACTTTTATTAGTTTATAAAGTAGACTAGCCTAGTAAAACCGCTATACCTAGATTTAATACTTTTATTCTATTATATTTCTCGTAAAAATAGGGTAATACCTAAGATTCTTCGATATATTTTTAAATATTACTTATATATCTACTAGTCTTTAATAAAAAGTAGTTAAAGTAGAGGTATCTATAATTTAATATACGGGGAGGAATACTTAGAATAACGATAAATGAAAATAAGAATTATCTTTAAAATTTATAATTATTAGTTAAAATTATCTCTAGGAAGTATCCCCTATAACTTTTAACGTTATTTTTATATATCCACTAACGCAGCTTTAAATAACGTATATTTACGCGGTAATTAATAGCCTTTATACTCTTCTTAATACCTCTAAATAACTTATATCCTACGCTTTTAAAAAATCTTAATTACGGGAGGATAATTTATAACGGTAGAGGCTCGGATTAAAAATCAGAGACTCTAATTAATATTAAATTTACCCGCTATATATACTCAGCGCTTTAGATCCTTATTAGTGTTTATAGTTTTTTAAATAAATATATATACGACCTTCTCGATATATTCTAGATATTATAAGAATTAGGTATATTAATTTAAAATATTTATTTCGACTTCGACGGCGCCTTTAAAATACTCGGGGAAATTACTTAATCTTATTACCTTATATAACCGAAGTATTTTTCTACTATAGTTATCGAGTGAATTTAGGCGATACTAATTTTTCTAGTATTATAAAGTACGAAACCCTTTCCCTTTAATAATATAGTAGAATATAATTTATAGATACTCGCCGCTCGTTCCTTATTAATATCCGTGTAATTTTCCTACTTCGTATAATAGACGCCGAATTATAATTATTTATTTATTACTAAATCTTTAAATATAACGATATCGATTAGTCTTTCTTTTATCGTTAATATATTCTTAAAACTCCTTTAACTACCGCGTTAATATCGTTTTAAAAAGTATTTATAATTTATTATAAACTACTAGATCCTTTCCAGCTAAGATATATATTATTCTTTCTTAATATATTCGAGGTAGTCTTAATATAATATTTCTCGAACGGTTAAGATAAAGAGGCCCTACGGTAGGATCTCTAAAGAGGGTATAAAGATTATTTCGCGATTAATAATATAAGGAAGTAGTTTCGAGACCTTTATACCTAGTATTAAACTTTATATACTATTTATAATTAGGCTCGAAGAGACTTAAATATTTAAATCTAACGAATAAAATCTATTAATTTAGTCCTTTATATAAAGAGAAATCTACGGGTAAAAATAAAAATACGCTATTAAATTCTTTAATATACCGTAGATACGATCGAAAATAATAAATATAAAGTAGATAAATAGTAAATAAGTATTATCGTTAAATTAACCGATATTCTCTACGCTTCGCGAATCGTTAATAAATACGTAGGTTCTAGTTTAAAGTAGGAGTCATAAAACTTTATTACTCGATTAAAATAAAAATATTTAATACTTTAATTATATAGTAAACGGTCGAAAGATACGGTATAAATAATATAATATACTAGGGATAACCGTCGTTATTATATATCGTCCGTATAAAATAGTTAAGATTAAATATTAATAGGGTTTATTCTATTTCGATTTAATTTATCTATAATATAAAATTCCTATAATATAGTAGTAGGTAATAAATATAGATATTATATCTTTAGATACTTCCTTCGTCGTAGCCCGACTAAAAAATAATAATTTTAACGGCCGCGTTTTAAACCTTAAGGCACCGGTCGCCTAGATACTTTCGTTTATAACCTATATATTATTACTCGTTAACTATATACTTAAAGAAGGAACCGCGGTAAATATTAAAACGACCGGGATATTTCTAATCCGTAATAAACTAGACGTTTATAAAGTACTCGTAGAATTTACTTAAAGAACGCTCGTTATAATATTATTATCGACGATATAACGATTTAAAGAGTTTAAACTAAAGATTTCTTTAATTTTATTATAAGGCGTATAGCCCTACTATAATAATAAATAATAAAATTATACTAGATCCTCCGTTATTATTAAATAAGAGATTATTAATCTAAAGAAATTAACGGCGCTTAACGAATTATCTATTTAATAAGATCGGTTTAAAGATATTTAAACTATATAGGCCCTAAGGTTTATTAGGGTAAATAAGATAATATCGCCGACGGATATATTTAATTAATCCGGAGCGAAAATAGTCTTCTCGTCTATATTAACGATAATATAATAAATCGATAATTTCGAAGATATAGTTTCTAGGCTAGGCTCTAGCGTTATCGCTTATATATTAATATTAAGATTTATTAAATTCTAGTTTACGTCTAACTTAAGGGATATTACCTCGGGCGTATTATTAATAAAGTTATTAAATAGAACGTTAACTAGCTCGACTTATATATTATTTATTTATATTTTAACTATTAACGCCGTTAGTAATATTAGTAATATCGATCCGTTTATACCTTCTTTTATAAATTAAGATATTAAATATTAAAGTTTATAATAATAAGGAAGGGACTAAATTATTATTAAAGAGAGAGAAATAAAGACTCTTAAAAAACGAATTCCGGAGCGGCCTAGTTTTAGATATCTAGGTAAATTATTTAAATAGTCCCGTTTATAATTAAAAAGATTTAGAGGATATTATAAAAATTAACGGTTATAAAAGTTTGAATTAATTTACTAGTAATTTATAAAAGAGTTATATTTCTAAATTAATAATTCAAAGAAAATTATAATTATACGTATATATTATTCCTAAAAATAGACTAGTTAATCCGGTCCTTAAATATATTTATTTAGATATTATTATTATTTTAAAGTTAAGCGATATTATTCCTTTAAAGAAGAGATAATTTTTAAAATAAAAAGAGAAAAAGAAAAAAGTTTTTTAATTAAATTATAAATAGTTTCGGAGTAAAAATACCTTCGGCCGTAGAAGCCGAAGGGAAGGCGCTAAGCCCGGATATTAAATAAATTATAACCGACGAAGTAAAGAAATAAGCCGAGTAAATAAAGGTATCCTACGACTTTTTAATACTAAAGAGTATACCGGGCCTAAATACCACTCGCCTTAAGGCCGATAAAATATATTAATAGGTAAAAATAATAAAGGTACCCTCTAAAATTATAATTTAAAAGAGTAGGTTAGGTTTAGATATTATTAAAGTTACGACGGATAAAGGAAAAAATCGGGCGAGACCGTTTTAAAACGCGGCTCCTCCGGATATATCCTTTAATAACGTATTAAATAAAGATTAAAGAGAATATATAAAAGAGTAGAAGAATATAATTAACCGGGTAATAAAATATAGACTAAATTAATATTATCGGATCTTAAGAGTAAAGGACTTAAATTTAAAAAAAGAAAATAAAAAAGTATATAAAAAGCTCGCGCTACTTTTATACTTTAATAAAAATAAATATAAAGGTATTAAAAAGGCTTTTAAACGTAGGTAAAACTCGATAATATTATTTAAAATTATCCGAGACCCCTCGTTTATTTTAATTTAATATATATTTAATTTTTAATATAATTATTAATATAGTAGCCAAAGCCCTCGGCGTTAAATCCGAGGATTTTACCGAGAATATTTATACGGAGGAAAATAATACGGATAATAATATTAATTTAATAGACGTAGAGTAAAACGAAGCTTTAAAGTCTAATAATTTCCATAAGAAAATTTATAAAGAAGTTATAATATATTTAGGAAAGTTTATAAAAAATCTTAAAAATATTAAAGCGAAATTAGATTTAGAGAGATTAAATAAATAAATTAAAAAATAAAACCTTAAGAATAGGCTTCTAAAGAAGGACCTTTAAAACTTTATTATTTAAATTCCTACCTTCGCTATTAATTTCGAAATAATATAACTTTATATTAAAATTTTAGATAAAGATCCGGCTAACGGTATTACGAGAAAAAAGTTAATTAATATTAATAATATATTACGTTAATTAAATAAGCGGTATAAATACCTTAAGATATAGGTTATTATTATTCTAAATCTAGACCCTAATAACGGAGTAAAGTTATTTAAAACCGTAGAATCTTTCGGAGCCGTAGTATCTTAAAACGCCGATAAAGCTAGGTAGGTTTTTATTAAAAATAATATAAAGACTAAAATCGGAGTTTCTATACCCGATAAATTAGACGGGCGAATATCTCTCGGAAAAGTCGAGGTCGTTAAGAAAACTAGCTAAGACTCGCGGGTTATCGTAAATCGTAAAACGGATATAAATTCGTATTTTAATATATACCTAGGAGTAGATTTTAAGAAAGGGGTCGTTAAAGAATAATTAAAAAAAAAAATATATAAATCTAAAGATCTATTAAAGAGTATAATAATTAAGGATATAAAAATCTACGGGCGAGTTAAAGTTAATAAAATAAATTAAAAGCGAATTAATAAAACCGCGCGGACGTAAAGCGAAAGTTAATATTATTTAATCGAGGCGCTAGGGGAATATTATTAAAGTATTAAATCTACATTATTTAGAATAAAAGGACTCAGCCCTATTAAACTTAAATATATTAATATATAATTAGATATTTAGAATAAACGATTACTCGCGGAATTTAATTAATATTAAAAGAATAGTAAATATCTAGATACCGGGGAGTAACTAATAGAAACCGATATTAAAAAAATACCGTAACTAGTACCGGATATAATAATTAAAACTAAGAATAATAACGACGATAAGGGGGAGGATAATAATAAAGATATTAAGAATATAATCCTTTAGAGGACGGGTTTAAAGTATAATATATAACCGTAGGCCGCTTTACGTACCCCGGAGGCCTTTAGAACTTTTAAAGATTCCGTCGAGTCCGAGTTTTAAATCTATTTATAAGAGGTATTAAGCGGGGTAGAAAATATAAAGTTATTAAAATTTATATTATTATTAATTAGTCTTTACCGAATATACTAGAATTAGAATTAAAGTAAATTATCTAGATAGAAAGCTTCTTTACGTATATATCTTTAATAATTAATTATTATTCTATTTTATAATAACCCGCTAGGCTAATAAAAAAGACTTATATAATATATATTTATTTCGCCGAGAGTTTTAGGTAGAGATTAATTAAAGTATATTAAACCTTAATATATACTTTAGCGCCGACTTAATTAGATTATTTCTAGAATTAAGAATATTCTTTTTATAACCGTTTATCTTAATCGAGGTCCTTATTAATAACTTCTTAAATACTAGATTTAAAATATCGTTTTAATAAAGTCTAAAGGGAGTAATATTAATCGACGAGTAACGATTATTTATATACCGAAGCTAGAATTAGGTCGGGAGATCTCGTATCTAGATTTTATATACCTAAATAGGAGTTTATATATATAGAACCTAAATAATAAGAGTAGATAAGAAGGAAGAAAAGGAAGTATTTTTATAAAGAGTAGTAATATTATATAAAGCGACCTTATCGTCTTATTACGTAATTAACTCCTTTAACCGCGTTAGCGCTAAAGAGTATTTAAGACGAATAGAAAAAACTCGTTAATAATAAAAACTCCTAGGTAAATTAAGAGCTAGATCTCTTTAAGCGTAATACTAATTATAATTAATAATCCTATATTATAAACTATAAAAACGGAGTACGGTCGGTATCGGATTATTTTAATAATAAATGAAAAGGGAATATAAGCCTTCTCTCCTCGAAATTTAAATTTATTACGATTTACGATAATAACTTCGAAGATATATTAGAGATACGTAGAGTCGTAGAGGTAGATAACGAAGAGCCTAATAATTAAAAGGAACTTTAATTATTAGTAGAAAGAGACCGCGTATTAATATCGTTTAAAAAATATAAAATTAAGAGTATCTAAATAACTATCCGACGTAGCTTTAATAAGAATAATATTTCGTCTAATATATTCCTAAGGATTTTTCCTATAGGAAGAGTAGATACCTACTATATATTAAAGGAATAATAAAATTAATAATAAATATATTAAATCCCCTTTTATCCGAATTATAATTTTAAAATTATACCTCCTTAACTAGATTATACTATTAGATATTATATAAAACTCTTTCTACCCCGAACTATTCGAAGACTATAAGGACTCGTAAATTTTAATAAAAATAAACTCTTATTCTTTATATTCTTTACCGAGCTAAAAAGGGCGTCGGGAGCGATAAATATTATAAAACTATAAAACCTATATAATAAAGCGAGTGCGGTTTATAACCTTTCTACTCTATATAAAGTAGTTAATTTAAAGGGCGATTTCTATAAGAAAGTTTAGGTACTAACACTTAATATTAATAAAAAAATATAACGACTTCGATATTATTAGGTTTCTAGAGGTAGATTTAAATATAATACCTACTACTTTAAAGTTTTAAAATATTAAGTAGTTAAAGACCCGAGAGATTCTATAGTCTTAGAAGTAAAAACTTCGATAAGAAATATTATAGACTAGATACGGGATATATTATTTAAAGATTTATCCGCTAAAGTAAATACCTACGAGAAAACTTTTAACGCGCGGTTTAAACTAGAAGATATTAATATACTTCTACCTTCCGACTATTCTTTTATCGATAAAATATAGTTTATTAATTTTAAAATATAATTTAATCGTACTCTTAACTCTTAAGAGATTCTCGAAACTAATAATAACTCTATAAATAAATCTATCGAATTAGCGCGCCTTAATACCTCGATAATAACTTAAAAGTTAAGTCTCTTTAATACTACGGACGAGAAGAGAGAAGTTAGGGCTAACGAGTAGGAGTAGAGTTTTCTTTAATAATATAATATTAAGTTAAAGTTATCTCCCCGTGGGGCTAGCCGTAGTCTATATACTCTAGTAACGTCTAGTATAAATACTCTATTTGAATCTTCCCCTAGTAACTATATATATAATATATAACTTTATTATAGACGTGCTTGATGATCTTATAAATCGGGTATATATAATATTAAATTTATTCTTTCTAGGTTACTAGTTATCTATATTAATATTCGAATATTATATAGCGAAAGGATATTATATAATATTAATAATATTTATCCTATTATACTAAATATAAAGATTCTAGAATCTCTAATAATAAAGCCTTTAGAATACGGCCTAAGTCGAGGCTTTTTATATATTTATAATCTTTATTAACTATCCTCGTTATTCTTAGAATTTAACTTTAAACTATAATTAAATCGGGCTCGCTTATAATATATATAATCTATAATTAGGTTTACTCTTATATTACTATCCAATTTAATTATAATCTTTTAATATCGGCTCCTTAAGTAAGTAGTATCTCTATTATTTAATTATAACCTTCTATTAATACTCTCTATAGTATATTACTATAACCCCCCCCCCTAAGTATTAACGTCGGCTCCTTTAATAAATAGTATCTATATTATTTACTCGTAACCTTAATATAATACTATATATAGTGTGTTATTATAGAATTTACTTTAAGTATTAACGTCGGCTCCTTTACTAAATAGTGTTTATATTATTTAATTATAACTTTCTACTAATACTATTTATAGTGTGTTATTATAATACCCTCTTTAAGTATTAACGTCGGCTCCTTTAATGAGTAGTATTTATATTATTTAATTATAACCTCCTATTAACGCTCTTTATAGTGCGTTATTAAATTCTCTACCTTAAATATTAATATCGGCTCCTTTAACGAGTAGTATTTATAATATTTAATTATAACCTCCTACTAATACTCTTTATAGTACGTTATTAAATTCTCTACCTTAAGTGTTAATATCGGCTCCTTTAGCGAGTAGTATTTATATTATTTAATTATAACCTTCTACTAACGCCCCTTATAGTACGTTATTATAGAATTTATTTTAAATATTAACGTCGGCTCCCTTAGCGAGTAGTATCTTTATTATTTAATTATAATCTTTTATTAATACCGTTTATAGTATAATATTAAAATCTCTACTTTAAGAGTTGACTTCGGCTCCTTTAGCGAGTAGTATCTATATTATTTAACTATAACCTTTTATTAACGCCCCCTATAGTACGTTATTAAACTCTTTATATTAAGTGTTAACCTCTTTACTTTAAGCGTTAACGTCGGCTCCTTTAACGAGTAGTATTTATATTATTTAATTATAACCTTCTATTAATACTATTTATAGTATATTACTATATCGTCTACCTTAAGTATTAATATCGGCTCCTTTAGCGAGTAGTATTTATATTATTTAAATATTACCTTCTAATAATACTATTTATAGTACGTTACCGTAGAGTCTACCTTAAGCGTCGATATCGGCTCCGTTATTAAGAATAAATTTTATAGATTTAATTAATCTAGTTAATAATATATAATATAGCGGAGGGTAGATATTATTAAATCCTCTCTTTAAGTCTAAACTCCGCTATAATTACTTTAGGTAGTAAAGACGAACCTAATTAAATAAACTATATCTCTTAGTTAAGAGGAGCTCTATATTTAGGAGAGGGGTTAAAGTTAAACCTCTTTTAACTACCTAGGTATATTTTATTTAATACTCTATTATATAATCGGCTAGTAGAAATTTAAAGACGGACCAAGTAATTAGAGAACCCGGTTTATTAAACTATAGAAGATATATAAGATAATTTTTAATTATTAAAGTATTAGTATTTACCTCCTAGATATTATAATCTTTAATTTATTTAATTCGAATATTTAATAAAATAAGATATTCCTTAATAGAGAAGTACGCTAATTAAATATTAACTTTTATATTTCTCTTATAAGTATTTTTAAGTACCTCCTCTTCTAAAGAGATAAGACTAGAATAAATTATTTATATATCTCGTAGCTCTAGGTATCTTTTTATAGGATTAAACCGAGGACTCTCTTTAATATCGATAGTAATAACTTCGGCGACTTCTTTAAATCGTAACGGCCGAGTAGAATACATTAGCTATTATAATATCTTTAAAATATCTCGACGATAGTCCTCGTTAATATTATATAGTATCCGATTATATATCTTGTATAAATCTTTGGGTAGAGATATTAATCTTTTCCGAAACTTATAAATATTAAAATAACTTTTTAATAAAATAAGTTAATATACGACCTACCGAAATCTAATCGTATATATTAACCTTAATATTAAATGTTTATGAAAAAAGTGAAAAGAATTATATATTCTATCGGCTTTATTTATTAGTGTATTTTTAATTTTTAGTTATATTTTTAACTCTTTATATTACCTTTTTAGTTCCGGATTAGCCCGAAGCCTCTCGTAAATATAGACGCGGATATTATTATTAACTCGTATACTGTCGATAGATATTTTTCCCCGATTATAGGTTAAGAGTTTTATCTACTCTTCGATATTTTTCTCCCTTCGACTCGTATTTAATATATATAAATTTATATCCGTTTAACGGTTAAATTCCTTAATATCTTCTAGAAACTTTTATCTCTCCGAGTATTCGTCTAAAGTATTAAGGATAATAAATATTTCCTTAAAAGATTTTATTATTTAATATAGAGTAACTAGGAGTATATCGTGCGTAGGTTATTATTCGTTATTTATATATAATAAATAGAGTGTTTCTAGACCTTAAAGCGTACTTTTATATTACGAAAAGAGTTATATAATTAGCGAACGGATTATTTTTCTTACTTTTACTTCTTAATATCGTTAAAGTCGAAATAAAAGTATAATACGACTAGGGTAGAATTAAGATAATAATAATAAATAATATCTTTAATAATTATAGAGTTAAGAATCGTCTTCTTATATCTAGGTATTTTATATAACTAGAAGAACGATCCTAGGGTAGTCTTCTAACTAGTAAAGACTTTACTTTTAATAAACTAAGTACCGGTCCTAAGATAACACTCTTTTAGCGCTTTATTATAATTCGATAATAGATCTAGCGCGACTAGCCATCGACGGATCCTTTCGTTACTATTATCTATATTTTATAAATAAGCGTTTTTAGTAGAAAAAGGGAAGCTCTTATTATTTAACCGATATATAATTAAATAACTTTTTTCCTAACTTTACCGATTTCGCCCCGTAAATTTAAAACGTTATCTTTAATAGCTTTAGATAGATTATTATATATATTAAAGATCTATAATCTATAAGAGAAGTAGAGAGAATTGTATATATAATCGTTCTATCGCGCTAGGTTAAAAAGGGTCTTTTATCGCTCGATAATATTTAAGATTTCTTTAATCTCTTTTTATTAAAATAGTTAAGCGATTACTTTACCGATCTTTCTTAAACCTCGGGCTAGTATTAATTTGGTTTTTAAACACTTTAATATTATCTTAAAATACTTAATAGGTCCGTTCGGTTTATTAAATAATAGTAACGTCGATAACTAAATATCGCCCTACTATACTTAACCTATTTATTCTTCGAGAATATATAGTATATTACTAATATTATATAGTTCTAAAAGAATCCTCTAACGATCTTTAAGAGTATTTATTACGGTATTAAGGTATTAAATAACCGTTCCTATAAATTATAATATAGCGATAATACTCGCTAAAACGCTTAGTAGATTTATACTACTTTGAATTTCTATTTTAAGAGATAAATATTAGAACGAAAAGTTTATCTTAAATAGTTGAGAGGTAAGATTTTTATACTTTAAAGTAACGAATATAAAATACGACGTTATTAAAGTTAAGAGTAGAGTTTTACTCCTTACTAGTAGATTAAAGGATAGAGTATATTTATACTAAACCATTTAATATAGTAGAGAAGTTACCGTAACTACTTATTATTATTAAATTATTAATATAGTTAATTGTGATAATTAATTCATTATACGAAGCTTCTACTTTATAATTATATTATAGACTAGATACGGGATATACTATTTAAAGAGTTATCCGCGAATATAAATATTTAAGAGAATACTTTAAATATATAATTTAAACTAGAAAATACTAGTACGCCTCTCGCTTCCGATTATTCTTTTATCGATAAGTTATTCTATTAAGGACGTACTTAATAATCTTATTAATTATATATTTATTATATATTAAATCTATTTCCTTCTAGTTTTCTTCTATATTAACGTTCGATTAAATTAACGAAAAAATATTATAGAATACTATTTATACCCGTCCTATAATACCTATTATAATAGTTCTTCTAGAATCTCTAATAGAGAACCCTTAGACCGCGGCCTAAGTCGAGGCTTTTTATATATTTATAACCTCTATTAACTATTAGAGGTTAGTCTTTTTAGATTAATATTTAGGATATAAACTTTATAGGATCGATTTTATAAATCCTTATAAAAAGCCGTTCTAAAAGGGGTATCGAGTTTTTATTAATTTTTAAACTACTATATTATTTAAGGGAAAGTACTAATCTTTCTTCTCCTTTACGTAACGCTCTCGGTGTAAATAGTTATAAATTCCGTTGGATAACGAACTAAAATATTAACCTTCTTTTAATATCGTTAATATAATATATATAAATTTAATTCACCTCTATAATATCCTAAAGTCTCGATATTAATAAGAAATATTAAATTAGATACGTTAAATTTTATTAATAATTTAATAATCGATATCCCTAGGAGACGATACCGTATCGTATTATAATAACGATATTAGTCTTCTCGAACGTATTTAACGTTTACTAGCTCGAAATAGAATAAGAGGACGAGTAATATATAAAGTATCTTTTTATAATCTCGATATATTTATAATACGTAGATACTTTCTTATAGCTCTTTTATACGATTAATATTATTAATCGCCGGCTCGTCGCTAGGTAAAACGGAATTTAACCGAATATAATCTTCTCGTTTTCTCTCGTTTATAGAGTTAATAAGTTTATCCTAAATCTTTTATTTATTAAAGAACGATATATAAAATCGTTAAAATCGAGGGACGTAGTCGTCTAGGATTATATAACGAAAATCCGTTAACTAGGGAGATACTGAGGTCTTCTAAATACTTATACCGAGTAAAATTATAACGTCGGGGTTTAAAAGAGAGGGATCGTTACGTAGGTGTTCCCATAATATAATTTTAACCGAGTTATTATATTCGTTTATTCTATTATTTTAAACTAGTCCGGATACCTTAATTTATACTAGTCGGTATAAATTATTCTAAATTAACCGCGCTTCGCTTAATAGCTTCGTTATTATATTTATATAAATATAACTAAAGTACCTCGACTACTACGAAGTTAATTTCTAATCTTTTATAATAATAAGATACTTATACTTCTTATATATATAACTTATCTTTAATTTTCTCCGGGCGAATATATATATACCCTAATTTATTATTTAGTTTTTTTCCTCTATATATAATACTTACTTTACTATATTTTTCTTTTTTTATACCGAGTTTATTATAATTAATAAAGATAACCGGGGAGGTATTTCTAATTATAACGACGATAATACTTACTTTAATAGTAAAGATCCCGGGTTAATAATTAAATATATAATCGTCGATTCCTAGATTATCCCTTAAATAGTCTTCGAGGGCGTTTATATTATAATAATTATCCTTATATTAACCCTTTAACGAGAGACGAAATTATTTTAAGAAATTCGTCCGCTCTTAAAGTCGTTTAAAGAGTTTCCGAGTTAACGTATCGAAAATATAAATATATTAAGAAACTAGTATACTACGTAGGAATAGGATATAGATAATAAGACCCCCTATCTTAGTTTTAAGCCCGATATCTTAAGAGATCGTAATATAAAATTTATTAACGCTAGTACCGAACGTAAAATTAAATAAGTCTTAAATTTATAATTTACTTCTTATTATACCCTAAATCATCGCTAGGATATTTAATAGAATAACGCTACGCGTACCTCCTTTATTAATAACTAAAATCCGTTCGTTAACGGAGAAAGATTTAAATCTAACGGTACGATTCCCGAAATAATATAAGAGGTAAATATTAATTCGATATTAATAATCTATAATAGGTATTTTATCTCTATAGATCCGTACGTAAATATTATATATAGTATATATATAGGAGAGTATAGGTTCTAGCTTCCAGCGAGTATATTAAAAGTAGGTACTATTATTTTAAAACTACGATTACGGTATATTAAAGCCGCCTATATTCTCTTCATATATTTATACCGCGGTTTTATTAGACGAGATTATATTTATAAAAAACGTAGTTAAATACTTTTTAATATATTACTCTTAATCCTCGGCCCGTTATATAACTTTATTTTCTATATACGATCGTTCTTTAAATAAATTAACGAGGGACCTAAAGTACGAAGAGTAGTAGATAATATTATATACTATCTTTAAGTCGAAATCTGAGTTTTATATTAACTCGTAATTTATAAATTATTAATATAATATTTACGATATATCTTAGAAGGGTAAGCGTTTAGTAAAATAATAAAAATAATAAAATTTACTATAATATTATTTAATAAATTATAGTCTATCCCTAGTCGGAAGAATAAAGTTAGATAATCGACGTAGTTAGAACCGACTTCGTTACCTAGTCGGTTTATTGTAACGAAGTTAAAAGGTCGGAGAATAGAGGTTATTATCTATAATACGGTTATTTAAAAAAATTTATTTAAGTATACGGCCGAGTAAAGGCGTCGATAACGTAATCGGATATTCCGTATTTTATTTATCTACCTTTAAAGTAGCTCCTTTAATTATCGAAAACGTATTAATAAAGATATTTACTCGTTTATTAGATATAGAACTTTAATAAAAAAGTAGGAATCTTTTAAAACCTTCTAATTTAGGTTAAATTAGATATTTTATATCTCGAGTAAATTATATATAGGACTAGCGCTCGCCTCGCCCCCGTATTTAATAATTATTATATTCGATCTAGTTTACTCGAGGGGACTCGATCCTCCTCTAGTAATAATTTAAATTTTTAAGCGATCTACGACGTTATTAAAGTTAAAGAAGTTATCCGCGAAAATATATAAAACGTTATTAAAGGGATAGAGTATCCGCGTATATAGAATATTATAAATATTATATATAGTAATAGCGTTCGCCTATTTAATAAAGAACGACTCGAGTTTATAATAAAATATATTCGAAGTCGATATAACCGGCGTAAACGGATCGCTTTTAATAAAGAGAATTAAATAATCGGAATAAAGACTAGTGTTATTAATTCGTAGAGTAACGATACCGTTATTATACCCTTTCTTAATATAATTTAGAAAAAACTCTCGGAGAATTTAATTTTTAATATTCCGATTTATAAATAAGAGGATAAAGAGTTACTAGGTTACCGGATTAATTAATTTCTCTACGATTCTCGCTAAACGGCCTAAATTAATTAACGCGACCTTTTTCCTACCCGCTATATATAATTATTTAAGATATTTATAAATAGTTATATTTAATTCTATTTATAGAAAAATAATTATATAATTTAAAGAAAGAAAGAAAGACTACGGTAGGTTTTATATATATTTATATCTATTTAAAACTTAACCCGTAACGGGTATCCGTTTCTAATAATTTATAGGAAAATCTCTCGATTATACCGACCCTCGACCTAAATACTAGATATTATTAATAAATAATAACCGATTCTTTACCTTCGACCCGATTATACTTATTTTAGGTACTACCCTAGGTAGTCTAGTAAAGATAAAATACTATCGATATTTTTTATTTCGTTTATTTATAAGATTTAGACTAAATACTTAAAGAGGGTTTAAGAGTATAATATTATATTCGGCGAGGAATATCTTTATAGAAAGATTAAACGAGTTATAAAACGTTCTTCGTGGTTAAATCTAAATTAAATAAAACTCTTCCGTAAATATAATAACGAGTTTATAAACGATATTTACTTTTCTCTTTAATTAATTTATCCCCTTATCCCTTAAAGCGTCGATATTACTTATAGTTTAATTACCTCGGTACTAGTTTCCTCGTCGTTATTAGAGAAAGATATTTCGGATATATTTTATAACTAAATCTTAAATTTTCCTAATAGGTTTTTAAGGACGAGTTACTTATATTATAACTCGGTAGCGGCGCGCTATAACTCGTTCCGTAGTCTTCCTACTTCCGATTTTATACTTTCTTATTTATAGAAAAAAGTACTAAGACCTATATCGTCCGAAAGATTAATAATTAAACTCTCGCCGTAGAGAAACTCTAATTTATTAAGAATACTAATTATTTTTTAAACGATAATTTATTTATATTTAAGAGATCTCTTTATCGCTTCTCGGCGAGTTAACTCGTATTTAAATAATTAAATAATAAAAACGCGCTCTCTTCTTTTTATTTTAAAAGTCGTTTATTAATTATTAAAATATCTCTAAAGACCGGCTACGGTTTATTTCGACGACTCTACGAGTATAATATATCTTTCCCGTTTTTAGTTAAGAGTTCTAATTTAGAGCTCGTTAAACTAGTTAATATAACCGACCCGGAATAACTAATAACTTAGGATACTATATTAATTTTAAAGGATATTAATCTCCCGATAAAGTTTCTAGTTTAAAAACTATTTAATTCTATATATTATATAAATAGATAAATCTATTTATTATTAATATTAGCTTTACGACCTCTAAGGGGAGCGGGAAGACTTTTACTACCCGGAATATTTATTCGGAGTTCACTATTTAGCCTTACGATATTATATTTATAATAATAAGACTTTTAGTTTTAGAAGTAGAGGCGAAGACTCGGTAATTATCGAGAGTTTTATTATATTCTTAGTAAATATAATTATATAGATATACCCTAGAGATATAACGTATAATAAATACTTTCTAGATCCTTTACGGTACGTCTTAAATATAAAACCTATATCTTAGAGGCGAAGTCAGAATTTATTACTATATAATTAGGATTCTATTATAATAATTTATTTTAGTTAATTCAATTTTTTATAGGGCTCCTAGAAGTACTAAGGTTAAAATCGGACTTTTAAGAGTATCGAGATTCGGATAACGTTATATAACTAGTAGAGCTATATTATAAGGGTAAAGCGTAGACGTAAACGGCGCGTAGGTATAACGTTAATATATAAAGTTATCTATAAAGGAAGGATCGATATACGTTAACTTCTACGGCGTATTTTAGTTTCAGGTACGTATAGTTAATTAAATAAAATTTAATTATAGTATTATTTATTATTTTCGTTATTTAAATATTATTACTCTAGGAACGCCGATAAAAGAAAACCGGCCCTATTAAAATAATCCCCGTAACCATTACTCTTTTAATTCTCGGGATAGATTTTATTAAATAAAAACCTCTATCGGACGAATCATAGGATTACTTTATTAAGAACTTTAAAAATTAACCCGACGTATATTTTCTAGATTATTAGAACACTACCTTCGATTAAAATAAGTCGTTTATAGATAATATAGTTAATTAAAACCTTAGGCTAGTGATAAGTTAAATAGTAGTGAAAAGCGAACTAGTCGATATATAAATAGATTAAATATATATAGATCCGGCCGATTATTCGTTTAAAATACCGGCGGATAACGGACCTAATATAAATCTCGGTACCGATTAATTATTATTAAAACTCGATGATATTAAAGTATTATATAATTATAGTACCTCTTTAAAAGTAAAAATATTTATAATTTAATAAGTTAAAAAATTCTATAAATAATAAAGAGTGAATTTAGAGAAAAGATAGATTAACGGTATTTATTAATATTTGGCTAGACTATATTTATTTTTTTAAGAAATAAGAGTAATTTTAAAGGCGTTAATATAATACGTGAACCCCTAATAGGAGGTTTAGACGCTAACGACCCTAGTTAAAATATAATATAATAAAAGCTACGATCGTTATTAAAAGTAACTAGGATATATAACTAGTATAATCGAGTAAATAGGTAGTAAATCTAGGTAGGGAATTAAATCTTATTTAATATAACGTACTTTTTTACTATATGATTTTTATTTATTATTACGTCGTAACTCTTTATTTTAAAAGAAGTACTCTTTTACGAACTAAAGAGGGATAAGAATTTTAGCGAGTTTTTTCTAAGTTTAATAACGTCGGTTTAGAGCCTAGATCGTATATTTATAAAGCGGTAAATACGTTTATTATCGTAAAATAAAAATAGTATCTATAACTACTATATTTCCTTTATACATTTACGTTATATATCGAAGAGTTAATTATCTTTATACTAAGGCTATTATACCCTAAGAATAAATACCTTCGGCTCTACGTTTTTATAACGAAAGCGTCTTTCCTATTTTAATATATTAATATAATTATTTTATAGTACTATAAGGGCGAACTCTCTACCTCTACGACCGATCTCTTTAATTAATATAAGATTATACTCCTAAGCTATATACGGAATCGTATTACTATAAATAGAGTAATTATTCTAGTATAAAGTTAATCGGATATATTAAGGGCTTAAAGCGATTTAGAGAATTAATTTCTAAATAAATAATAACGATAATTTACGATAGAACCGTCTTAGATTAGTATATTTATATAAATTACTCTATTTTACCTAATTAAAAGAACTACTATATAACGATTATTTTTATTTAGATTTGGCTAGAATTTAAAATACGTATATTATATTAAACTTTTATTTATAAAACGCCCTAAAGTATTACCCTTATTATATTCTTTATTTTAAATTTATAATTAATTTACCCCCCTTAAAGATTTTAAGGTCTCGAATATAAATTAAAAAAGTTACTTTTATTTTATAGGATTTATTATTATTACGGGACGTTTTAGTCTACCTTAAGAGGAAGGGAGTATACTCGTATAAGAGAGTACGAAACTTTATTAAACGAATCTTCCTTACTTTTTAACGAGGATACTATATAATAAAATCTTTATAAAGCGTCTTCGGCGTAGGCGTAAAGACTAGAAATACGATAAGATATATTACGTAGGATATATTTATATTAGAAATATTTAATTCCTACCCCGTAATAAGGATCCTCTAGTTAATAGGGTCGCTTAATAGTTAAGATAAAACTAAATATCTTTATATTATAAGGCTCTAGTATTTATATAATAAAAATATAAGAATTTACTCCTCTTTAAATATATACCTCTTTTTTAATTTAAGATTTTAGTTACCTCTACTCGGTTTTCCTTTAGATTCTAATCTACCCTTTTTTTTATAATCGCTCTTTAATTAATATAAGAGTTACCTCTACTTCTAGTTCGGATCTTTACTTTTAATAATATCTAATTTAAGGCTATATATTAATTTTTAATAAACGGGGTATCCGTTTTCTTTATAAAAAATAAAAATAATACTACGTAATATAAATAACGAGTATTAGAACTTAGGTCGTTTTAGTAAGAGATTAGAAATAGTATAAAAATATTAAATTTATACTAAATCTATATATATATAACGTAGTATATATCCTAGGTCGTGCGAATATATAGAAGGCCACAGTTTAGTATCTTCGCGGAATATTTAAAGAATTTTTATTAGGGATCGTTTTTAGTTTATTTAATCTTTAACTCTTAAAATATACGCGGATACTAAAGCCGTCTAAATAAATTTATAATATTATTTTTAAGAACCTTAAAGTAATTATCTAACTTAGAAATAATCTTTTTTAAATCGAATTATAATTTCTATAAGGCTCTAATAAAGGGTTCGCGGTCGCTAGATTTTATATTTATATATTTATAAACTAATATTAAATATAATTCTTTATATACGGGAAGAAGTTTTTATTAATAGTTATTAACTAAATATCCTCCCTCGTTATACTAGCCTACCGGAACGAGTAATAGAATCGTAGCGCCGAATATATTATATAGAAGGACCTATATCTAATCTTTACACTATTATTATCGATATTTAGAATATTATACGTCTCGCTACTTATTAAATTCTAGTTTTTAGAGTTTAGGATAGGCTTCTTCTATAAAATTTATAAAGGCTCTTTTTAATATAGGCTCTTTTATATTAATATTAACTTTAAGAACGCTCTATCTAAACGAAGTACCTTCTTTTTTAAATTTCTTAATATTTTATAATATTTTTATTATGAAAATTTATTTCTTAATTTATAAAAGTATTTTATTCTTAAATAATCTAACTTAAACCCGTTTAATAAGTTAATAGATAGTTTTAATTATCGAATCCGCTATCGATATTCTAATACCCGATTTATCCTCGGCGATTATTTTATCCTAAATCGTTATAATATCCTCGTATCCGATCGCCTCGATTATCCGAAGTAGTTTCTTTACTCGTTCTTTATATTTAGGTTTAGACCTTTTATATATTTATTTCGAGAGTATAATAACGAGGTAGTTTCGTTTTTTAATTTATATATCTTAAGAACTTAAATAGGATAAAGGCTTTTAATTTACCCTACGGCTCTTTCGAGATCTTTATTAATCCTAGTCTAACTTATTATCTAAAATATCTTTAAGTACCCGCCGTTATTTAATTCTAAATATTTTATTTAGAGGGAGAATTATATTTATTATTTATTATTTACTCCTTCCTTAATATTCTAGTTCGAGGAGATATTTAAAGTAATAATATCGGAGTTAAATACCGTTTATTTACTCCTCTAATATATCTCGATCTAAAGCGAGATAATCGGCGTTATATATTATATAGATCCTATAATTATTATTATTCTCTTACTACTAGGATACTTATAAATCTTAAATAGTTAAAATAAAATATATAGAGATAGAAGTCTTTATTTACCTTATTAATTATAATAAAATCCCGATTTAGGCTTTCTTATTTATATATAATATAAACTAGTCGCTCTTTAATAGCGGATACTATTTCCTTTAACTCTAAAATATCTTCGGCGAGAGAGTTATAATATCGGATAAAATTACCTTTAAGATTAACGTTATATAATATTTAATAATCTTAAATATAGTACGGAAAGATAATACGATTATAATCGCGATATAATAACTACTATACTCTCGTACTAGATTATTAATTATAGTTTTTTAATACCGATATATAGGAGCTAGGTAATACTAAAGTCGTCTACGACTATTTAAAAGAGAAAAATAACGGTATTAAATTAAAATTAATAAATTAGGTTCCCTCTCGAAAACGAGAGAAGAAGTCGTTAATCTCGTCGGGAAAGATAATCTCCGAGCGTTTATTATTATTAATAATGAAAGTTTTCCCTCGATAAGTATTTTTATAGTATTCGATCTCTTATTTTAATTTATCTCTTATTAGTACTTTTATATTCGTCGACGCCGGTCTCGCTTTAGTCTTTAACGTAAAGTTCTTATAATTACTATAAATCGTTTCGGATTAATTATAAGTCACGGTCGATTAATTAATAATAATAGTTTCTTAAAAGACGGACGGTAACTCGGCTTCGTCTAAGAGAAACGGTCTAGGTTTTAAATACGAGCGCAGTATTAAGGACGAGAGATTAATCGCTAATATAGCCCTACGCGACCTTATTATTATATTTAGGAACTATAAAATATTAGGGGGGTTATAGTTAAACTATATCTCCTTTTATTTAATTTTCTTCTAATATTATCTTTTTTATATTATCTCTTCTTTAAGTTCTATTATTAGGGTTTTTAAATTATCGAGAAATATAATATAATCCTCCCTTAAATTATACTTCGAATATATAAAGAGAATCTCTACTATCTTATTTAATACCTATATACAGATTAATTAAGAGGATAATCGGGAACTTATTATATATAAGAGCTAGTTCTTTTAGTATTTAATTTATTTTATATTATAAGTAAAAGGGACTAACCTAAAACCTCTTTAAATAAAGGGTACGAGGTTATATAATAATAGTTTTTTAAATATATTTAAAAAACTACTATCACGTGATAAAGTACGAGCTACGGGTATCCGGAAAAGATATTATATTATACTATAGAGGGATTAGCTAATGGATTCGTAGGATATAAAATTAAATAATTCTCCTAGCGGTCTCGATAACGTAACCGAAGTCGAAACACGTATTTTAAATTAATATACCCAATTTTTAGAGCGCTTAAAAGGGAAAGGCCCGAGCGCGTATTTATTTAAAATATTATAAATATATAATTAAGACTAGAAGAGGTTAAGTATAGTACTAGCGGGTATACTAAATAATAATTAGATTATTCGATTTAAGATCGAGTTTTTATAGTTATAAATCTATCCTCCCGTAATTAAGATTCTTATAAGGCGCGGACGTAAATTATTTAGAGAATACCGAGGAATATACGGAGGCTATTAGCTACCGCGAGAATATACGTTATATAAAATTACATTAGTGGCTACCTAAAAATAACGTCCTAGATTCTACTTTAAAATTAACTTTGATTATTAATCTAGTTTCGCCTCTCGCCCCTTTAAGTATTTAACCTAATAGGTTAGATTATTTAAAGATTCTTTATTAGAGACTCGCTAGACGTTTAGACTATATGATTTAATAATATCCTCTATATTATAATCGAAGAATCTTAGGTATTACTACCCTAGTACGGCGTTAAATAAATAGTATATTTTATATAATACGAGGTATAAAGGAGGCGGGTTATATTTTATTAATTAAAAATAAACTTAATTAGGAAACTAGCTCCGTTAATACCGTCTTTAGATAAGATTTTTATTATTTCTAAAGACTATCCTATACTACCTTTATTCTTTTATATATTTTAATATTATTATTATTATCTTTTTCGTATTAAATTAATTGGGAAGTCCGATTGAAATTCTTCTACCGCGCTTAATAGTTATTATATAAATAATATATTATCTGTTCTTATCTACCCCCGTAGTATATTTTACACCTACGGTATTACTATCGCTCTTTTTATTAAATATTTTAGGGTAATTTCCTATAATTTATAAAGATTAGAAACTAAGTTTTAAGTATCTAGAATATATATCTCTAATATTATAATTAAGAGAGCTCCCTTCTCTTTCTAGTATTTAAATAAGCCTCCGTTAATTCGGTTAATTACTACTATTTATCTTATATATCCTAAAAGCCTACCGTCGATAATCTCTTAATTTAACTCCGATATCGTTATAGGTATTAATACGTCCCGTTAAATAACTTAATATAACTAGAGAATATTATTATATTCATTTCTAGCGTCTTTTACCGTCTTAACCTCGGTACTCGTTATTAAAATTATACTCTTTATCCTACTAAAAGATAAATTTATATAATTATAGTAAATCTCCTCTTTACTAGAGTCTAGGATTAATAATTTACGAATATTAGTTAACCTCGAACGTACTTTATACTTAAAAAATAGCGCGTTAAAACTCCGTCCAGATTATTATTTTAGATTTCTACTATATTCTAAATATTAGATCGAGTTATTCTTTAAAAATCCGGCTTTAACACTTTCTTTTTCCTTCGCTACCTTCGTATACTTCTAAAAATATTCGTTTCTTTAAATTTAATTATAGTTCCGATTTTAGTCCCTTTAAATCTTATTTATAAAAAAAACGTACTAGGCGGAGTTTAAAGTTTAGATAAACTTAGTTAAGTTAATATAAAACTAGTATATATTAATTTTTATTAGGTTTATTTAATAATAGCCCTAACTATAACTATTTTCATATATTATATAATATTTATAGAATTAATAGAGTATATCCGTATCCGATAAATATACCTCGTTTTATTTTAATATCGGCTTTAAGCTTTCGTAAATACTATTCTTATAATAAATATCCCGAAGAGATCTTTAATTATTTTTATTTTTACTCGTCTTTATAACGTATTCCCTAATAGTATATACGCGATCTAGATTAATTAAGACCTATTTAAGTTATCGAAAAAGGTTTTAAAATAGAGGGCGATAATTTATATACTAAAGGTCGTAGAAACGAAGTTTATAAAATTAATAGTAAAATCCGTAGGGAGTCGAATAAAGAAAGCCGAGATAAACGCTTTAAATTACGTATATATTCGAAATAAAGAACCTCTTTAGAAACGATATCTTAATAAAAAAGACCGCGATTATATACGTCTTCTAATTTTTAATCTTACCTAGATACTATTAATTTCTTTTATAAAAAGAAAAATAAATATTATTTATTACTATTAGTAGGAGATAGCTCGTTTAAATAACGAGATCGATTAAGACTAATAAAAGCCTAAGAAGTACTTTTTAATAACCTCCGCGTTTATATAATTTAATACTTAGAAGGCTATATATATAATTTACTAATCTCTTATTCGGTGTACGCCTTTATATTTTAGATTTTAATATCTCGAAGCTTCGCTAGTGGATATTAAATAAAATAACTTATCTAAAAAATAGTAGAGCCGGTATATACGGACTATCCTAGTCGTTATCTTTATTACCGCGATTATTTTAATATAGTTTATTCCCGTCGCCTTTATTAATATAATATTTTAAATTTTTTATTTAACGGCTTTATTACCCTAGCTTTATTAAATCGATATATTTTTATTATAACTACTCGGTTATATCTAAAGTATTCTACCGCAGGTAATATTAACCGTATTTACTACGTTACTACTATATATACTACGTATTATTATAAAATGTCGGGGTTTATTAATAAAGGTAGCCGTCGAGCTTTTATTATAAAAGTATTATTTTATCTTTCTATTCGTATAGGTTTTCTTAATAGTTTCTTTTTCTTCGAGTATCACGGTTATTATTTAAGAAATACTTTACGGCCTTGATTTTATACCGGCGGTACTAGTTATAAATCTTCCTAAAACGAGTAATTACTTTTTTTCGTATTTATTAATACGATATTTCTTTTAAAATATAAGTTCGCTTCTTTAAATAAGACGACTAATCGATTAATATATACTCGCTTTAATTATAAACGTTACGCCGAGATAGAAACACGAGAAGGAGATAAGTTTACTTTAAATATAATAGGGCACACTTTTCCCTATTTATATTAATCTAACTTATATCGGTAAATCGCCCTTATACTATATATATATAAATTTAATACTACGCTAGGGTTTATTTATTCGGTTATCGCTTTAATAATTCTTTTATTTAGTTTTATTACCTTTAATTTTCTTTAAATAATATTCCGCTATAACCTACTATATATTATAATTTCCCGATTTAATATAAGAGGTCTACTATATCTAACGGCCCTTAATTAATTATTTACGGGTATCTACGTAATAAAGCTCTATATAATAAATTTATTCTTTTTAATTCGTGATGATTATAATAAAATAACCTATATCGGCTAAGCTACGATTATAATTATTATTATAACGATAATACTTAGCTTTTACTTTCTTTTAAATAATATAGTTATTTTATTTCTTCGATTTATACCCTAGAGTAAAACGAAGGAAGAGGAGAAAGAATAATAGTATTACGGAACTAGAATAACGAATTATTTTTAAATTCTAGTACGTAAATATTTCGAGTAATTTACTTCGACGAGAAACTTAAGTCCTATCGACGGGATATTCTCCGATATATATTACGAGATATAAGACTCTTTAATAAATAGACTAGATACTTTTACTCCGCTAGTATTTTAATATAAATCTCTTAATATTTAACGGCTTATAATATAAATTCTAGACAATCGCCTAGGGATTAATAATAATAAGATATTATATATTAACTAACTCTATAGTAATATAAGAATTAGTAACGAGTATATAGGTTTAGATAAAAATAGAAGGGTAACGCTTACGTAGGATACTAGTAAATTCTCCGAAATAGAATCGATAAAATTTTAGAAGTTTATTTTCGGTAGTAATAATTAATCGATTAACTAGATAAGTACCTATAGATAATATTATAATAATAAATAATCGTACCGTTAACTTAATATAGATAGATATATAGAGTAATATTATTTACCGCCCGTCTATTTATCCGTTTTATATAAAATCTTAAGGCTCTACGATAAATCTATTAGAATAAAAGAAACGACTTATTAATTATCTATAGAGGGAGTAGTCTATTTATATTTATTTAATTAATCTATAAGGTTAAATATTAAATATTCTAATAAGAAATTAAATAGTCCGCGTATAACGGGTAAAAAAGAAAGTAACCGCGCTAGAGCGCCTTAAAAATTAATACGACCTTACTCTAACTTCTCGCTGAGATATATCCCTATTATATATTAATAGTACTATAGAACTAACTTTATTCCCCGCTTAATATAATAATAGGGAATCGTAGTTATAAGATAGTACCTATAATTAGTCCTAGGATTCCTATATTTATATAAACGTCGAGGACTACCCTTTATTTATATATAGTACTTATAAAGAGACTAAGGGAATCTAGTATAAATTAATAATTTAATTAAATAATAGTATACTATAGATCTTTTAACGTAGTCTAATATATCCTAGATAATTATTATATTTTAAATATACGAGATTATTATCCGCCTTAATACTTTATCCCCTACTACTTTAAGATTCCTCCGTAGAATTTCTATATAAATTAATATAAATAGGTAGGAAGATATAATATAGGAGGTATATATTTTATCTTTATAATTAGTAATATATAATCGTTATATAATCTTTATAAATAGTCCTAAAGTAAAAATTCCTTTAAGTACGTTATATTTACCTAGTCTAGATCGTCCTCTCCTTAAAGCTCTAATATTTTAATACGCGATAAATTTACTCTTATAGTCTTATAAGGCTAACCGTTAATTATTAAATATAAATACTAATCGGAGAATCCGTTAAAGAGGTATAACGGAGGAGGCTCTCGGTTAAATATAGTTTTAAGAAATATAGTAAGATTTTTAAAATCGTCCGCGAAGGAATAAAGTACCCGTAGTAATATAAAAATTATTTATTCCGCGACTCTTCTATTATTTCTAAGTGGTTAGTTATAAAAGAGAGTATCTAGGTCGGCTAGATAACTACCTTTAATAAGTTAATTAGAACATCTACAAAAGTGTAAGCGACTCTGAGAATCTTAATTTGCTCGGAGTATTTAGGCCCGCTCGCGAGCGCTAAAATAGTTTAGATTTAATTAGGGATTCTCAGGCCCGCTCAGGCTCGCTTAGGCTCGCTTAGGGTTATTTAGGATTCTCAGGCTCGCTCAGGCCCGCTCAGGGCCGCTCAGGATTATTTATTTATATGGCTAT